>WNFW01000242.1_pt1 | contig 57278 bp, 56 predicted proteins | sample 5400131 | NCBI WGS metagenome assembly WNFW01 (sample SAMN13153362, study PRJNA577476) | soil metagenome | isolation source: 20 cm soil or saprolite under grassland replicate 1 | place: USA:California | collected 2016-06-15
ATCGTGCTCTTGTCGCTCCCGCGGATCTATTCACTTTTCCGCAAACGAACCGAGGAAGAACAGCGCTATTTTGAAGTCACGCCGGCCCAACGTTGGACGATGTCGATTCTGTATTTCGGTCTGATCACGATCCTGCTCTTCGGAATGCACGTGGCGCAGCAGGATTTAAACAAATACGGAGTCCGCTCCCACGGCCACGGACGCGATACGATCATCCAGTAAACTCTGGTTCAGGACGTCCTTGTCGCGGCGAAGACTTTTTCAGGTTCAAGTCCGATTCTTTCGAGAATTGACCTGAACCGTTTATCTGAACGAAGCGGCACAAACTCAGGAGCGATGCCGACGCCGTGTAAGGATGACGAGCGCTGCTCGCACGCGTGTTCGAGCTCGCGAATTGCGTCATCATGCGCACCAAGTGTTACGTGGACGTGCGCAATGGCGTCACCCGCTCGATAACCCCAGCCTGCGATAGCTGTATTGAGAGTTGCCAGCGCTTCCTTGCGCCGTTTCATGCGAGCGTACGTAATCGCCAGACCAAAGCCTGGCCTCCCGGTAAACTCTCGCGCCTTTTCGTAGAGGGCAATGGCGTCATCGAACCGTCCCGTCTCGCGATACAGCGCTGCCAGTGCCGGCTCTCCATAGTGAGCAAAGGTCGGATCGAGCTGGAGTGCGCGCTCTCCGGCTTCGGTCGCTTCGTCGTAAAGACCGAAATAACGATAGAGCTCGCACGCGAAGTTATTCACCCAAAGTGATGCCGGGTCGATTTTGGATGTGCGTTGCAAATAAGTCAGCGCTTTGTCGCGATCGCCGCGCGCCGCATAAAACGCGGCAATAAAGTAATTCGATGGCGTCGAATTTGGTTCGATCTCGACCGCCCGTTTGAACTCCGCTTCCGCGCCGTCGAGGTCCCAGTCCAGTATGCGTTTGGCTTCGGCGAGATAGACGTGTGCTTCGGCCTCTTGATCGTTCAGCTGTAGCGCATGCATCGCTGCGTCGCGAACTTTCGGGTAGGCTTCGAGTGGAGGCACAAAGGAATCGGCCAGCCACAGCCACGTCTTTGCAGTTCCAGTCCACGCGCGACTGAACTTCGGATCCTGCTCCAGTGCGCGGTGGAAAAATTCCAGGCTTCTCCGCAACTCGGGCTCGGTGTTCTTGTCCGAATAAACGACACCCCCCAAATAAGCATCGTAGGCAGCTGTGCTCCGGGAAGGACGCGAAGGCGAGATCGCGAGTTTGAGCTTGAGAGTGTCGACAATGGAACGCGTGATCTCATCCTGTAGCGTGAAAATTCCGTGCATTTCGCGTTCATATGTTTCCGACCAAATGGTAAAGCCGTCGCAGGCGTCAATCAGTTCCGCGGTAATGCGCACTCGATTGCCATCCCGGCGTACACTGCCCTCAAGCACGTGGCCAACATTTAACTTTGATGCAATTTCCCCCAGCTCGGCCTCTTTGTCCTTGAACCAGAACGAAGACCGTCGCGCCGCAACACGCAGCCCATCAACTTTCGCTAGCGCTCCCAGAAGCTCCTCGGCAATACCCTCCCCGAAGTAGGCGTGATCTTTGGCCGGGCTCAAATCATTGAACGGCAAAACGGCAATGGATTTTTCGGTCGAACCCCGGGATTCAGCGATTTCTGTCCTGGCCGGCGGGTCCGCATCACTTGTCCGGACGATTCCATGGCTGGTGATGTCGTAGATCCACGCAAAAATCAGGGCGATTGGAAAGCCAAGCATAATCGCGACGATGGCGAGTCGCTCGCCCCAGTTGGGTATTTCGAACGGCGGAAAGACCTGCGTCACGACTTGAATGAGCAGCCAACCTATGACTGCGTACGTGACGGCGACGGTGTAAACTCTCCTTCGCTTTAGCTCGGCAAAAAACTTTTTAGAATTCACTGCGCGTTCGGCAGACCAAGCCTCATATTTTGTACACGATTAGCAATCGACAAGTTCTGTGTTCGCTTGAAACGGCCGGGCGCTAGAAAGTCACTTCGCTGGCTTTTCAAGGAGTTTTTGAAAACGTGGATCGCTTCGAAGCGGGTCCCATTCCCATCGATGTTTCAAGTCGTTAATGGTGATGCTGTAATCGACGCTATCCACCGCACCCGGCGTTTTGATCAATCGCTCGAGCAGCGTTAACGCAAGATCTTTTTCACCCACGCGAGCATAGATCAAGGCGAGGTAGCAATTCACAATGACGCCGTCGACGGCATCTTTAGATTCCGGCTTCATTTCGACCGCCTGGCGCCCTTCTCGGATCGCGTCCTCTTTGCGTCCCATGAACGCGTACAGCCAACCGAGATTCGCATGCCGGATAGCGCTCAAAGGCGCCTCTTTGACGGCGTTTTCCAGAATAGGTGCTGCCTCTTGGAAATGTTTTTGCGCCGCTACTACATCACCTTGTGCCAAAGCGACGGAGCCTTCAAAGAAACTTCGCGGCGTTGACCCTTCGCCGGTGTATGAGAGTTCCTTGGCAGTTGATGCATCGATTGCGCGCCTGGCCGCCGCGTAATCTCGATTCAGCATTGCGACTTCCCACCGCACCGCCGTGACCCCACCATCGGGATCGACTCCAGGAGGCACCTGATTCAACAAGGACTTCAATAGGCTGGTGTCTCCCTTCCACCAAAACTCGACGTAGCCTCTTTGAATTTTTGCAACGATTGATGTCGGCGCCATTGCCCTCAATTGCTCTACCAATTGCGCAGCTTCCGGCCAACGACGCATCGCCGTGTTTGTAAAGATCAGTTCCCGGATAGTATTTGGATTTTGCGGATCCAACTTCGCAACCCGTTCGTACTCTTCGAGTGATTGTCCCCATTTACCTTGCCGGCGTTTTATTGCCGCGATCAAGCGGCCAATATCCCCGTTACTGGGCGCTAGACGGGCAGCGACATCGAATTGTTCAAGAGCGCGGTCGTAATCCTGATCCATCCAGTAGATGCATTGACCCAGAGCAAAATGCGCTTCTGCGAGGTTGGGTTGGAGACGCAGAGCAATTTGAGCCTCCGTACGAGCTTTGTTTTTCCAATCCTCAGTCGGCTGGTAATAATGGAAAATCTCAGCGCAAACTGATGCGAGCCGCGCGTGGGCAAGCGCAAAGTTCGGGTCGAGCGCGATTGCCTGCATGTAAAGTTGTTCTGCGGTCTTGTAATCCTCCAGCAGCGTGTCGGGATTTCGGGAGATTTGATTCGCCCGCAAGTAAAACACATATGCATCCGGATTCTGCGTCGGTTTGGCTGTTACTCGCGCTTGCTCATCCGTACTTAGCGTGGCGCGCAGAGCGTCGGCGATTTCACTGGCCAACTCGCCTTGCAGTCCCAGCGAATCAGCCAGAGTGCGGTCGTAACGGTTCGCCCAGATTTGCCGGGCGTTCTGCGCATTGATCAATTGCACGTTGACCACTACCCGATCACCTTCCCGCCGAACGCTGCCTTCGAGGACATTCGCTACACCGAGTGTTTTGCCGATCTGGCGCAGGTTTTGCTCGGCGACATCGCGAAACTTCATCACAGACGAACGGCTGATGACCCTGAGATCTTTGATCTTTGCCAGACTGGTGAGGATGTCGTCCTGAACGCCGTCCGCGAAAAATGCGTTGTCTTTGTCAGGGCTGAAGTTTTGGAAGGGCAATACCGCGATGGTTTTCTCCAGTACAAGCGACGTTACTTCCGATTGCTTGAAATAGAGCCAAACGCCAAAGCTGGCGACGGCAATCAAGAGAGCAGCGGCTGCGATCAAGACATATTTGCGTGGAGGGATTGATGAACTACTTGCTGCCTGCCTGGCTTGCTCCGATTGCCATTGTTTAACCTTCTCCGGCAATTGCCCGTTCCCAATTTCATCCGTGTAGAGATTCACGATGAAGATGGGAACACCATGCTTTACGGCGCACTCGCCCAGATCATGTAGATATGTGCGCCATTGGCGAGAGTGCGCCAGGTCTTCGGCGACACGCTTGGAAAGGAGGATGTGGCCTGCGTCACCGCAATCCATTACCCGCTGCGCAATATTAATTCCTGCTCCTGCAACATTTGCTCGACCATTTACGTCCCGAACTTCGTTGACCGGTCCGCTGTGAATCCCCATTCGAAGCTTCAAATGAGGATTTTGCTTTAGGCCCTTACCGATCTCGATTGCGCATCGCACCGGCGCCTCGGGACTGTTGAAAAACACCAGCGCCATTCCGTCCCCAGTGGGGAGTCGGATCAGTTTATCGACCCCCTCCGCAGTGCGAACTTGCTCGGTGTTGAGGACGATGTCGGTCAGGCATTGCAGGTGCTCGCGCTGCTCATCCAAGAGCAGCTTTGAGTAGCCGACCAAGTCTATAAACAAGACATGACCGATCTCCAGCCGCACACCGGGCCCGACGTTTGTGGACATATGGTTTAACCTGCCAAGCAGTTTGTGAAATTCGTAACCGGTTTCTGCGGCGCCCTTCTACTATGCGTCACGCCGTTGCCAATGCCTCCGCTAACGACTGCGTCAAGGCGGGCGCAGCAGCGCGCAATTTCGCATCTTCAGTCACGAGCCGAACACCGAGTTGCCGGGCCAACGCCAGAAAACGTGCATCATACGCAGTTGTGCGATAGCGAAGCGCGGCATCCAGCGCCGCTTGATGGCTCACACGAAACAAGTGCGGCTGGAGAAACGCGGCTGCGCGATTCAGGCAGTCGCGCGCAGTCGCCGCGGTGATATAGCGCGCCCGCTCGTACGCAATCAGCACATTGCTTAGTTCGATCAGCGCCAGAGGTTCAGTTCGCCAGACGGCGTCGCGCGCGAACAGCTTTGCTACCGGCTGGCTACGCGCGCTCCGCACGTACAGCGGCGCAATGATGTTCGTGTCTACAAGAAGCATGCGAACTACGCGATCACTCCCGCCCCCACGCGATTGCCGCCTCGATGTCTTCCGTCGTTGGCATAAATCCGCCGCGCAGTTTTACTGGTTTCGGCGCTTTTGCCGGTCGAGTCTTACTCGCAGCAATCCCTTTACGCAGCAACTCCGCGATCGTGTCCTTCAGTTTTTTTTGTTCATGCACGGCGCGGATTTTCACGGCGCGCATCAAATCGTCCGGCAAATCGAGCGTTGTCTTCATTTAGCCATATTCCCAGAAAGCTGGTTTTCTGTCAACAATCCCATTTCATACGGCAAATCACCACTCAAATTGCCGCGCACTTAATCCTGAATTACAAAAAATGGTTAAGCGCCTCTACAAATCCAGTTACGCCTTTCACGATAAAATGGACACCGATGGAGTAAATCACTACAAGCGCATGTTTGATATCACCGACGGCCTGATTCGCCGGCGTTACTCGGACGCGGACATCGAATTGATCCTTGGCGGGAATTTCCGCAGGGTGCTGGGACAAATCTGGAGCGCTTAAAGCTCACCGTCGCCAGACGACCACTGGGAATTATCAACAGTCGCTGCTAGATTGCTGAATGCCGTTTCAGCTCGAATCGAACTACAAACCGCGCGGAGACCAGGGCCAGGCAATTGGCAAGCTGATTAAGTCCGTTGAATCTGGAAACCGTCACCAGACGCTGCTGGGCGTTACCGGTTCGGGCAAAACTTTCACGATAGCAAACCTAGTTCAGGAGTTGGACCGGCCTACGCTTGTTATTTCGCACAATAAAACACTCGCTGCGCAGCTTTACTCCGAGTTCAAGCAATTCTTCCCGCAGAATGCAGTCGAATATTTCGTCAGCTATTTCGATTATTACCAGCCGGAGGCTTATATCCCCCGCTCCGATACCTACATCGAGAAGGATTCCTCTATCAATGAAGAAATCGAGCGGTTACGGCTTGCGGCGACCAGCGCGTTGCTTTCGCGCCGCGACACCATCGTCGTAGCCAGTGTGTCCTGCATCTACGGCATCACTTCGCCGGAGGATTATTTAGAGATGCTGCTCACCGTGAAACGTGGACAGCACACCTCGCGCGAAGCCGTGCTCGGTCGTTTAATCGACATGTTGTACGAGCGCAATGACGTGAATTTCGCGCGCGGCAGGTTCCGTGTCCGGGGCGACGTCGTGGAAGTTTATCCCGGGTCAGCCGATGAAGAAGGCATCCGGATCGAGTTCTTCGGTGACGAAATCGAGGCGCTTACGCGGTTTGATCCTTTGACCGGACACTCGCACGAATCACTAAGTGTGGTGACATTTTTTCCGGCGAAACAATTCGTGACACCGGCGGACAAACTCAATCGCGCGTTGCGCACGATCCGTGACGAACTGGAAGAGCGAATCATCGAACTAGAGTCGCAAAACAAACTTTTGGAAGCGCAACGCCTGCGAATGCGCACTGAATACGATTTGGAAATGTTGCAGGAAATGGGGTTCTGTAACGGGATCGAAAATTACTCGCGCCATCTCTCTGGGCGGCCGCCGGGTTCGAAGCCGTACACGATCATCGACTTTTTTCCGAAAGATTTCCTGGTAGTCATCGATGAATCGCACGCCACGATCCCACAGATCGGTGGGATGTATGAAGGCGATCGCTCGCGCAAAACGGTGCTCGTCAATTATGGGTTTCGCCTGCCCAGCGCGCTCGATAATCGGCCGCTCAATTTCGACGAGTTCATGAAGCTGACGAACCAGACCGTTTACGTGAGCGCGACTCCGGCAGAATTTGAAATTCAAAACAGCGTGGTTGGAAACAAAGGATACTTCCCGCATAAACGGCAGCGAATCGGCGACGCGGAACTTGTGCCTTTCGAGGTTGCTGGTAGAGCGCGACTGTCGGGCGCGCCGGGGCCGGCAGTCGGCGCGTTCGGCGAGCGCGCCGTACCAGTCTCGCGTACGGATGAGCCGCCAGAAAAATTTGATGTGCACACGCCAGGCGCGCCGCTCGTGGTCGAGCAGATCATCCGTCCCACGGGATTGCTCGATCCGAAAATCACGCTAAAGCCGCTTAAGAACCAGATCGACGAGACGATTGAGCTCTGTCGTCAGCGCGTGGAAAAAGGCGAGCGAATACTAGTGACAACGCTGACCAAGCGAACAGCAGAAGATTTGGCCGATTATCTGCGAGATGTCGGATTGAAGGTGCGGTACCTGCACAGTGACATCGATGCAATCGAGCGAGTCGAAATTTTGCGCGGATTGCGGGCGGCCGATTTCGACATTCTCGTTGGCATCAATTTGCTCCGCGAGGGTCTCGATCTTCCCGAAGTTTCGCTCGTTTGTATTCTGGATGCCGACAAAGAAGGATTTTTGCGAAGCCAGACTTCACTCATTCAAACAGCTGGTCGCGCCGCGCGCCACGTCAATGGTGAAGTCGTGCTCCTCGCGGACCAAGTCACTCAAAGTATGCAAGCGCTGATCTCGATTTCGGAATACCGGCGCGCGAAGCAGATGGAATACAACGAGAAACACGGCATCACACCGCAAACGGTTCGGCGCGCCGTGCAGGAGAGTCTGCATACCATTCTTCGCGGACGCGAAATCGCTGCCTCGATTGTCCAGGAAGCCGGCGGCGACTTCAACGTGACCGAATTGCTGCGGGAATTGGAAGAGGAGATGCAGGAAGCCTCCGCGAACCTCGAATTCGAGCGCGCGGCGCTTTTGCGAGATCAAATTATGGAAGTAAAAAGCGGCGCCGGCATTTCAAAAATCGAACCCAAACGAAGGCCAGTGAAATATTCATCCCGCGGCCGCGGGACCGCCCGCCGCCGCTCGAGGGTTTAGAATTTCGGGTAGCGCTCGCGTCTCGCGTGCGCTACCCAATCGTCTCGCATTCGCACGTCCACAGTTCTGAATCGAGCGCTACTTTGGCGCAGTTCGCCACAGCATTCGCGTCAGCATTTTCGCGCATCACGGCAAACACTGTCGATCCGGAACCCGACATAAGCGCTGCGCCAACTTCTGGTTGACTGAGCAACCACATTTTCAGTTGAGCAAGGAAAACAAATTTTTCGAAGACCGGACGTTCGAGATCGTTCACGAAAGTCTGATCAGCAAATTCCTGCGCTTCGTAACGAACTCTCGGAATTTCTCGGGAATCCTGCCAGCGGGAGTATGCCCATCCTGTTGAGACGGCAAAGGCAGGTTTTAATAACAGGATCGAAAATCTTCTCTTCAATTTAATCGGCGTGACCATTTCGCCACGCCCCTTGCACAGGGCTGCGGATTGAAAAACAAAAAATGGGACGTCTGATCCAATCGGCTCCGCCATTCTAGCCAGCGCTTGCCGAGACAATTTCGCGTCGAAGAGTTCATTGAGCGCGAGTATTACGGAGGCGGCGTCGCTGCTTCCGCCCCCTAATCCGGCGCCGTGCGGAATCTTCTTCTGGAGTTCAATCGAAACCGCGGGCTCGATCTCAGTCGTTTCAAAGAACGCCCTTGCTGCACGGACAACCAGATTGTCGTTGCCTGGCGGGACTGATGGATCATCGCAGCGAAATTCGATGCCCTTTCCCGCGCGGCCTTTATCCATTCTGATCTCGTCGTACAGCGAAATCGGTGCGATGAGCGTGTCGAGGTCGTGGAAGCCATTGACCTGGCGACCAAGAATCTTCAGCGAAAGATTGATCTTCGCAGGAGCGAAAACTTGCATAGTTCCTTGCAATTTGTTCTGTCATTCCGAGCGAAGTCGAGGAATCTCTTACGGTTTGGCGAAAATATCGATGCCGCTTCGGCGGGAGACTTCGCTCGGAATGACAAAAGACAAAATCATCGTCGCGCTGGACGTACCGACAAAAAGGGAAACGCTTGAGCTCGTTGAAAAGCTCCGCGACCAAATCTCATTTTTCAAAATCGGTCTGCAACTTTATACCGCGGAAGGCCCGGAGATTTTGCGCGCAGTTTTGTCTACAGGCTCCAAGGTCTGGCTTGATCTCAAGCTGCACGACATTCCAAACACGGTCGCTCGCGCCGTCGAATCCGCGAACCGCCTTGGCGTGGAAATGTTTACTATTCACCTGAGCGGCGGCAGCGAAATGATCCGCGCCGCGACATCAGCCCGGGCGGGCAATATGTTGCTTCTGGGTGTGACTGTTCTAACCAGCTCAACGGAAGAAACGCTGCGGGAAATTGGAATTCCGGCGAAAGTCGATGATCAGGTGTTGCGCCTGGCGAAGGTCGGCGTTGAAGCAGGAATCGATGGAGTTGTAGCCAGTTCGCACGAAATCACACCTCTTCGTCGTGAATTCGGTAACAAGATCAAAATCGTTGTCCCAGGGATTCGACCGACCTGGTCGGAGCCTGGCGATCAAAAGCGAACGATGACTCCGCGCGAGGCGCTTGAAGCCGGTGCAGACTATCTGGTCATAGGTCGACCGATCACCGCGCATCCAAACCCGAGCGAAGCTGTAGCGAAAATTTTGAATGAGATAGGCGGCTAATTTGTCACTCGAGCGAAGTCGAGGGATCTTTAGTTTGTTGCTTTTTTTTGTGGATTAGAGATTCCTCCACTTCGCTCGGAATGACAAAGCAAGGGCCGGAAATGACGGAGAAGCTATTCGCGTTGCTGGATGTTTATCACGGAGCTGATGCGCATTCGGCCGCGATGAACATGGCAATTGACGAAGCATTGCTCAGCAGTGCCTCTGTTCCCACCATTCGCTTTTATCGCTGGCAGTCCCCTGCTCTCTCATTTGGATACTTTGGTCGATTTTCTGACGTCGCGAGCTATCAAGGCGAACACGATATGGTCCGGCGTTGGACGGGCGGCGGGATCGTGTTTCACGGAAAAGATCTCACATATTCGATTGTAATTCCCATAAGTGACGCGGTCTTTACTGAACCAACGATGTTCATCTATGAACGAATCCATCGAGCTTTGTGCGATGCGTTAAAGAAAAACGGACAATCCGCGGTTATAGCCACGGGCGCTGACCGCGCCGGAGTTACCAGGGTCAACGACCCGGGCTACAGTTGTTTCGCAAACCCTGTGCGTGCGGATGTGATGATTGATGGCAGAAAAGTTGCAGGCGCGGCTCAACGACGGACACGTCGCGCTCTGCTACAACAGGGCAGCATCCAGAGCGTTGACCTTGAGAGCGGCCTTTCGCAACGATTTATACAGGCTTTGTCGACAAATTACAGCGAGCGAAAACTCGACGAGGAAATTTTGAATCGAGCGCGAGAATTGGCCGAGCAGAAGTACAGCACCGATTTTTGGTTGCGAAAAAGGTAGTGCGAGCGTCTCGCTTGCAAAATTATCGATAAAACAAGCTAGAAGCTTGCTCTACTCCAACCGCCCCGCTATCCTCGCCTCGTGGAACTCTTCGCGCGCTTACGGCCAAGCTCGCCACCGGACGAGTCCGTCCCATTGGCGGACCTGACTGAGAATGCGCTGGCCGCTTCTCCTGCCGCCTCGCTGGCCAAAGTGGCGAAATTGGTTCAACCGCATCTTGAGGAAGTCGAGACGCGCATTGCGCAGCAAGCGGCGGCCTTCGACCCGGCAATCGAAGGTTACGTTGTGTACGCGGTGGGCAGCCGCGGCAAACGTCTGCGGCCGCTGCTAACACTTCTGGCCGCCGGCGCAACTGGAGAGATAAACCCGGGACATATCGATCTTGCTGTGACCGTAGAACTCATCCACATCGCGACATTGGTTCACGACGACGTGATGGACGAAGCGGAGCGCCGGCGGGCACAGCCTACGGCGAACGCGCGCTGGGGAAATTCGCTGAGCGTTTTGCTGGGCGATTGCCTCTTCGCTCATGCGCTTACATTGTCGACTAATTTCGAGAATTCGAATATCGGTCGCGCGATTGCTCGTACGGCTGCAACCGTTTGCTCTGGCGAAATGATCCAGACACAGCGCAAATTTGATCTCAACCTCAGCGTTCAGGATTACTTGCGAATCGTTCAAATGAAGACCGGGTCGCTGTTCGCCGCCGCGGCGGAGTTAGCCGCTGTAATCAGTGAGGCAAATCCTGATGCGATCGAACGATTCAAGAACTTCGGGTTTCAAATCGGAACCGCATATCAGATTTATGACGATTGTGTCGATCTCGCTGGGAACGAAGGAACAACGGGCAAGACCCTCGGTACAGATCTCCGGAAGGGGAAGTTCACGCTACCGGTGTTGATTTTCCTGCGCTCAGCATCGGAGTTTGAGCGGGAACGCTGTTGCCAGCTTGTGCTTGAAGAGCGAGTCGAAGAAATGATTGAGCTCTTAAAGAATGGCGCGAACAATGGAGCGCTTAATGAATCGATTGCCGCTGGCAGCAATTTGATTCGCCAAGCACAAGGCGGCCTGGACGGAATCGGATCCAATCCTTACGGGGAGGCGCTGTTCTTCCTCGGTGACGTGTTGTGTGAGATGTTCGATCAACTTCGCGTCTGAAATCTTGATTAGGGTCGAGCTCCCGCGAGACCTGGTTGAGTCAGCGGCCCTCCAATTTCTGATATGTCGCAGCTGAAAATCCGCGAAATGCCGCAGGATGAGCGGCCGCGTGAAAAACTTGCCGCTCACGGAGCCGCAGTCTTAACCGATCCGGAGTTAATCGCGATTCTGTTACGTACTGGAATTCCGGGCGCCAATGCGATCGAAGTCGCACGCAAATTGCTGAAAGGCTACGGCTCGCTCAGCGGACTAAGCCGTTGCACGGTTGATGAGCTGTCCAAGATGCGTGGTGTTGGTTTCGCGAAAGCCGTACAGCTCGTCGCCGCCTTTGGACTCGGCCAGCGTCTCGCGCGTGAAACATTGTCCAAACAAAAAATTGATTCGCCTGAATTAGTTAACGAACTCGTCGGGCCCGAGATGCGGCGACTCCGCAAAGAATCGCTGCGCGTGATCCTGCTCGATACGCGTTATCATTTAATTCGAGTGGAAGAAGTTTCGATAGGCAGCGTAAACGAGAGCATCGCGCATCCACGCGATGTTTTTCGGCCCGCCCTTGTCGCCTCAGCTTATGCCGTGATCGTGGTGCACAATCATCCTTCCGGCGATGCGTCACCGAGCCAGACCGACCACAGCCTAACGAGGCGTCTGGCTGAGGCCGCCGAGTTATTGCAAATCAAATTGCTCGATCACATCATCATCGGCGCGCCTTCGGAAGAAAATCCCGGTTACTTCAGTTTCAAGGAAGCAGGCGTTTTGTGACAACAGCACACAGAAATCCCCTCTCCCCTTCTCGAAGGGGAGAGGATGAAGGTGAGGGGTTCGAACGAGCTCGCCCCGGATCAACCCTCACCCTCCCCTTCTCCCTTGGAAAAGGAGAGGCGACTCGGCACGCGCACGGTTAAGCAAGGATCCCGCGAAAGCATGAGCAGCGCAAAAATTCATCCCACCGCGATTATCGATCCGGCGGCGCGAATCGCTAATGATGTGGAAGTCGGACCATTTTCAATCGTTGGACCACAGGTAACGATCGGTGAAAAAACGATCGTGCAATCACACGTTGTCATTGAAGGCGATGTCACAATAGGGATCGGCAATTTCATTGGACATGGCGCGGTGATCGGAGCGCCGCCGCAGGATGTTTCGTTCTCGCCGGATCGAAAAACGAAGGTCGAGATCGGCAACGACAACATCATCCGCGAGTACTGCACCATTCATCGCGGCACGGTCGAGGGAAGCGCGACGAAGATCGGCGATAAGAATTTTCTGATGTCCGGAGCACACATAGGCCACAATTGCGAGATCGGAAACAACGTCGTCATCGCGAACAACTGTTTATTGGCCGGCTACGTCCGCGTGGACGACGGCGCATTCCTCGGCGGTGGCTCGACGTTTCACCAGTTCATGCGCATCGGACGTCTGGTGATGGTGCAAGGCAGCTCCGCATTTGGGAAAGATCTGCCACCGTTTGTGATTGCAGCAGAGCGCAATCACGTGTTCGGCTTGAATGTGGTCGGACTTCGCCGCGCCGGCTTCAGCACAGTGGAACGAGACGAAATCAAATCAGCATTCAAGCTTGTTTACCTCACCGGACTGAACATCGGCCAGGCACTTGAAAAAGCAGCGACAATGAAATTCGGCGCAGCCGCGCGCGAATTCCTGGACTTCGTCTCGAACGCGAAAAAGCGCGGCATTTGCCCGTTCAAACGCGGCTCGCGCGAAGACACATTAGCCTAACGAGAAAGAGCTGAGCCACTGCTGGCGACGGCGAGCGTGACAGACATCGAGAATGGTTTCATAAAATCAAATCGGGTTATCACAACACCGCTGATGGCGCCGAGGTTAGTTTGGAACGAACGTATGTTAGTCATTGAAAGTGAAGCTGTACGCGGTGAAGCGGTTGGCTGCATCGTCTGATTAGACCTGTGCGGTCATTTCCTGTGCGCAAACCAGATCCAAAATTGAACCATCAACAGTAATGAAAATATACCCCACGCGACATTGAGCAGATAGAATCCGACCCGCTTCGGAAAAGTGCAAGACGATCTGTAAACGGCGATAATAGCAAAAATGGCGGCAACAGGCCCGATATAGGTCATCAACGCGAATATGCGATTAAAAGTCATCTGCATGTCGTGCGCATATGGATGGTAGCTGTTCGGTGGGAAGGCAAAGGCAAATGCCCAACTCAGCATCCAAGAGAGAACTCCAATAATTGCCGGAAGGCTCCACGGCAAAATCAGCTTCATGGGTCTAACGAGGATTAGACGAAGGTTCGTAATAGAAGGCGAACATTTTTTCGTCTACTCCTCGATTGCCGGATTGAGTCCCAGCAACGCCAGCATGCGGCCGGTTTTTCCTTTTTCGGCTCGATAAGAGTAGTAGTGCTTCAAATCGCAGGCAGTGCACACGCCAGAATCATGAATTGTTTTCACATGAGACGCGCGGCATTGCCGGACAATTTCCGAGGCAAAATCGACTTCGTAATGCGGCGGGCGAATGCAGGGGCTGAGTTGAACGATCATGTTCGTAGGATCTGATCCGAAACGGTCCATCATTTGCGTGATCGCATTTGTTACGATGCCGAGCTCCGTGCCTTTGCGACCGGAATGAACCAGGCCAATCGCCGGCGTTTTTGGATCGACAATGTAAACGGCGCAACAGTCTGCGACGTAAACACCGAGTACGAGACCGCGCTGATTGGTGATGATGCCGTCGCAGCCGGAGAATTCACGGCCCACAGGGCCGTGGCTGCAACTATCGACAACTTCTATCTTGTTCCCGTGAATTTGTTGAGCGGTGAACAGGGGCCAATCGCCCCCGCCGATTGCGTTGCGAATTTCGCGATGGGCCGCATCTAGCCTCTTCAGGACTTCGGCTTTATCATGCAAAACGTCGACGTCCGGAATCCGTTGTGTGAAAGCGTGACGACAAATTCCTATCGCGCTCAGCGCGGGAAATTGTTCGAAGGGCAGTTTCACCATTTAGGCTCCGAATCGCAAGTTGCGCACAATATAGCGAGAGTAAAAACGATGAAAGCGATGCGAGGACGCATCGCACTCCAAAGCACTTCGTGCAAAATGCCATTAACGCTTGCTCCATTTCGTCCCGCAGTCGGGGACTTTCGGGGTGCGTGCGCGTCCTCGCGTCGCTTTTGTTTGCGCCTTGGGGTTTGGAACTCCGGACTCCAGCCCTTATTTCGAATGTGAGGTTCGGCCTCTTCCGGGTCGAACTCGCGGCCCATCATCGTCGTCGGCCTCTTTGCGTTTGCCTTCCGCATCCACGCCGCTCCCCGTATAATAAGTCTTCGTTTTCGTCGCGCGCGGCGCGAGATCAGCGAACATCTCCTGATAAGTGCTCTGGGCGCCGGTGGCCCGGTCAAATTCCGCCAACGAAGAATTGTATCCGAAAAGCGCCTGCAAACGGGTCGATTGCGCAGTAAGCAGTTGCACCTGGGCGTTGAGCACATCCAACTGAACTCCCGCGCCTGCGTCCAGACGCGCTTTGGCTAGACGAAGTGCCTCCTCGGCTTGCTCTACGTTTTTCTCCTGGCTTACAATCAGCTCGCGGTTCTGCTGCAAATTTGAGTAAGCCTGTTGTATCTCCAGTTCCACTTGGCGAACGTCGTCATCGTAGGTGATTTTGGTTTCTGAAAGGAGAGCCCGCTGCTGTATCACTTGTCCAGCGATCGAGCCGCTATCCCAGATCGGAAGACTCCCCTGCACCCCTGCGACCCAGCCTTTTGAAATATCATGCCAACTGGAGTTCACCGCAGAGCTGACCCATTCTCCGCCACCAGTGGCGGTGATGGTGGGCAGGTACTGACCTGCGGCCGTACGCACCTGCTGAAGTTGGTTCAAGACGTTGGCTCGCGCTTGCTTGAGAAATGGCCGCCGCTCTTTTCCCATCTCAATAGCGCCGGCGAGGTTAATGGTGCGGGGGATGTATGGCATTTCGCCCACTACGTCCAAGGGTGGTTCTTCTCCGCGCATTGGTTGAAAATAGAGACCGACCGTCTTCGCCAGCGTCAACTTCGATATGCGTAAGTTATTCTGAGCGGTAATCAGCTGCGGAAGTTGGTTATAGTACGCTACCTCGGCTTGCAGTACGTTGAATCGCGGAACTGTTCCCGCTTCAAAACGATTCTGCTGGTCTTTTAACTGAGCGTTCAGAAGCTGCACCGATTGTTCGTTCACCTTGACGAGCTCTCGGTTGACCACGATCTGATAAAACTGCGTCTTCACGGTCGCGATGAGTTGATCCAAAACATTCCGGAAGGCGAAGTAGGCGCTGTCCCTCTGAAAAAACGTAGCGCGAATCTGATTGGGGGTTGTGCCGTTGAAAATCAATTGGCTGCCTGTAACGGAGATGGTGTACGATACGTCGCTTAATTCCGTATTTCGAACGCCCGGTGTCGCGGCGGGCGCCGCAGCTGCGCCAGATCCCCGAAAATCTTTCACCTGCGACTGAGGCGATTCAATGAGGGAACCGGATGCGCCCGTCCCCGTGGGCGTAGTCCCCGTCGTAGTTCCCGCCGTCGTGCTTATCGTTCGGGCGTTAACGAGGTTGGGATCAGTCCAGTCAAATGTCCCTTGCGCGGTGATCTGTGGCAGGGCCTGCGCACGAACCTGGATGATCACGCCTTTGGTGCGTTTGATTTCCTGTTCCGCGTTTAGAAGAGCAGGATTCTGTTGAAGCGACGTGAGGATCGCCTGATCCAGAGTAAAAGTAGGAACCTTTCCAGCTGACCCTGTTCCACTGCCAGATCTTGTTCCTTCGGTACCGCTAAAACTTCGCGAGACAAGGACGCAGCAGACTGCAAACGTCCCCAGCAAAATAAAAAGTCTTCTCATAGAGGTGTAGCGATTAGATGCGCGAAAACCAGCGCGCGGATTTAACGCTAACTATTTTACCCCAGTCTGATAGCACTGCCGTCAGATAAATAAAAATCATTTCGATTGGCAGTAATCGTAAATCTTACCGTAAATCTGCAGCCAGGCCTTTTGTTCGTCACGCGTGAGGTGATCCAAAATTTTCATCAGATTGCCGACCATCTCCTCGCGGATTCGCCTGACCAGCGCTGAACCTTTCGCGGTGATGCAAACCATTACCTTGCGCCGGTCATCCCTTGCGACCGAGCGCACCAAGTAGCCAAGATTTTCAAGACGCGCTACCAGACCGCTCGCCGCCGCGGTGGTGTGCCCCATTTTCTGCGCGATCGCAGACATGGTGAGAACTTCCTTTTGATCGAGATACGCGAGAAGAAAAAATTGCGGAAACGAAACGTTCCCGGGCGCGAGTTCCTTGCATAGACGGAGCACGAAGCAGCGCTGCAATTCCAAGATGATGTGGGAAAGCCGTTCTGCGTCCGCACGAATTTGATCCGCTGGATTTCGTGCAAACGCAGTGAGGACTCCCGTATTCAAGGCGATTAAGCTAAAAATGCGTGCACGCCCTGTCAAACCACCCCGAGCGCAAGAATTGGTAATCACCAAAGTTGAACATCGACAATCTCACCCGATTTTAACGACTCGCCCGCAGCGACGCGCAGCAGCGCATTTGACCGGTTCAACCCGAAGAGCGCATGCGATTCCTGGCGCCCGATCGGAACGAACGCTCCGTTCTCGATTTTGCCACGAACGTAATGCGGTCGGTCGCCTTCATTCACGAGATCGACGGTCAATCGTGCCGGCATTGTCCGCAGACTGGGTTCACCCGCACCCATCATTTTCAAAACTGCAGGGCGCACAAACTGCAGAAAAGTCACAAATGCTGACACCGGATTTCCTGGCAAACCGAATACAGCGCATTCGTTCGCTTGACCGAAAAGGAATGGTTTACCCGGTTTAATGGCGACGCGCCAAATGTCGATGCTTGCTCCGAGTGTGCGTAATGTCGTCTGGACGAGGTCGTGTTCACCGACTGAGACACCACCAGTAATAACAAGAACATGATTTGTAATTCCCCGTCGGATCGCCTTAAATAATGGTTCGCGTTGATCGGGACAATGTTCGACTGATGTCACAGATGCGCCGCAACCTTGCATCAACGCCTGCAGCAACATCGAATTGCTGTCGTAGATTTGCCCTTGATCGAGTTTCTTCCCCGGCGTCACGAGCTCATCACCCGTCGAGAGGATTGCCGCATTTACTTCGCCGCCGACTGTCATATCGGTAAAACCCTGCGAAGCGAGCAGGGCAATCGTCGTCGGACGAATTTGCTCGCCGCGTTCCAGAATTTTTTGACCTTCGGCCAGATCGGCACCTCGCCGGCGGATGAATTCACCCAGATCGACATCCACGTTCACCACGACCTCGCTGCCTTCGCGTCTTGTGTCTTCTTGCATCACAATCGCGTCTGCACCGGCAGGTATCGGCGCGCCGGTAAAAATTCGCACCGCTTCGCCAGGGGAAATACGAAGCTGCCGATCACGACCGGCCGGCTGCTCGCCGATCACACGCAACCGCGCCCCCTTGGCACATGAACTTGCGACGACGGCGTAACCATCCATTGCCGAATTGTCGAAAGTCGGCAGCGCCAAGAGCGCGACAACCTCACGCGCACTAAAACAATCCAGCGCCTTGGAAAGTGGAACAGTCCGTTCCGGTGTGGTGCGGGCCGCTTCCAAAACTCGATTGCGCGCCTCCTCCTCACTGATCATCGCCAATCACTTCAATCCCGAACGCTTTCGGGGTCAATCAGCAATGAGCGACTCCGATGAAAATTGCGAGCACCCGACGAACGTCGGTGTTGGCAATCGGCAATTCTTCGCGATATTCCCTCTCTGTTTTTGGTGAGGTGGCTGAGTGGTCGAAAGCAGCGCTTTGCTAAAGCGCCGTAGCCCAAAAGGCTACCGAGGGTTCGAATCCCTCCCTCACCGGTTAAAGCGCTTCTGCTATGGCGCGGGCGCGTGAGAGGGATGCGGCCTAGGCGTGTGCTCCGGCGTAGTCGTCGCAGACGCAGTTGCTGTCGCTATAGATGTCGGAGTGCCCGTTGCGCTCGGAGTTGGCGTAACAATGGGCGTGCTCGTTGTAGGTGTTGGTTGGCTGTCATTAACTAGAGGGTGCGGGTAAGTGTAAGGCACGTATCCCGGCATCGGCGTATTAACGTTGTTTATTACGTCTCTGCCTAGCCTAATCTGTGGCTGTAGAATAGAAATGTATCGACCGGGATTGTTAGGAACTGGGACCCAGTCATTGCTCCAGATATAAACAGGTTCAGCTTTATTACGCGGCCAAGCCGCCGTTCCGGTGCGCTGATTTATTGGCTGAACACCTCGGACAGCGTCTAGGCAAACACCTCTCCCCGGTTGATCTAATGCCGGATATCCGAATTGATCTGTGTTTCCGTCCCAAGCGCTACTGCCATTGGCTTGTCCCCAGTAACTGGAATTTTGGAAACTGCGAAAATAGTCAAATGCGATTGCGTTCTTGTATCCAGTCGGCGTACCATTGTCCGCTCCGTGAAAACTGTTTCCCCATATTACTCCCGTCCCTCCACGGATATAAATCGCCTTATCCATGAATGAATTGGCAGCCAGAAATGTGTTCTGATAAATCTCAAAGCTGCGCGTCCCTCTAGGTCGCGGTGTCTCGGTTCCATGATTCCCGGCATTGTTATCGAGAACTAGGTTGTGGCGGAAAACGTATCTCCCGCCCCAGTAACCGTCAGTCGCACCGTTTCCTCCTAAACCGTTCCCAATAAAGATGCAATCCTCAATGAAAACAGCTCTCCCGCTTCCTAAATTTGTTGCCTCATCGTAGCTTCCGTCGCCATACGGCACGCCGCCCCAATTACCCGCATGAGTAATGACGCCCATTTGCGAATTGGGTTCGTTAAAATAGCAGTGGTCAACGACACCTACGCCATTCTCTATTACGACGGCGCCTGTTCCGGGTCTGTCGAAATATATGTTGTCAACTCTTAGAGATTGCGTGGTTCCAGAAATCGAAATCGTTCCCTTATTCCATCCTTCCGTGTCGTGCGCTTGCCCCTGAATCTTGAAATTGGTTATTCTGAGGTTGCCGGTGATGTTGTTGCATAAGATCAGGATGCTGCCCGGTAGGCCTCCCGACTTTGGAACGTTATCAACCACAATCGTCGAATTTTGGCCTGCTCCCTTCAAAGTGATATTCTTTGTGATGTGAACCTGCCTGTTCCAAGTAAACGTCCCCGCAGGCAGCGTGATCGTGTCGCCGTTTAATAGTTGGTTGTGCAAACCCTGCACACTGGCCGCCGACCCGTCGGAGTGATAAACCGTACCGAGCGCGGAAAAGCCGGTCCAGATCCAGATGACGATGGCGCTTCTGCAGAGCGCGTGATATATACCCATGTTTCTCCCTTTCATTGTTTCTCCTCCTTGTTTCCCTGCGTTGTTTCTCCCTACCCAGTCGAGCGAATGTCTCGATTGGACGCCTACGTCAGCATATGGCGACAATAGTGTCAACAGTGATCAGTTGATTTTACTTCAGGCTGGCATTTCCGTAGTTATTAGTATGAGAACTATGGAGTCCCTCCGGAACCTGACCGACACAAAGAAGGATGCCCGCCTGACGATTCGAATCCCGAAAGAATTGAAAGACAAAATTGAAGGGATCGATCGACTCTATGGCGTTGCGTTGCCCAAGATTGCAAATGAATGCCTCAAGGCATTTTGCGATTACGTTGAGCAAAAGAAACAAACGCCAACTTTCCCACTCAGTATTGGCCCGCTTTTGCTCGGCGGGAAGACGCGTCACCACTCTTCAATTCGCAGGCGGCGAGGCATTCAAAGCGGTCATCGGCAACGAGTGTAACCAGCCGTATAGGAACATTGCTGGCTCACGTACTGAGCGGGCATTTTCCGACTGTACGCTCGATTCGCTGTAACATTAGCCGAAGGATGGTTGGCTAAGAGCGGGCCTGCCACGCTCGAGCCTTGGCGAAGGTGCGTTGAGCGTTTAGACTCTCACGTGCGCACCGAATCACCGCAGATCCAAAACTTCATCGACGGCCAGTTCGTTGCCCCAGTCGGCGGGAAATACCTCGACAATATTGAGCCGGCGACCGGTAAACCGTATTCGCAAGTCGCGGACAGCGATGCGCGCGATGTCGAAGCCGCCGTCGCGGCGGCAGAGAAGGCGTTTGTTGACTGGTCTAAAAAATCTACAGCGGAGCGATCGAAATTTCTGCTTCGAATCGCCGACCTGATTGATCGCGATCTGGAAAAACTCGCGCGCGCCGAATCGATCGATACAGGCAAACCGCTTGCGCTAGCGCGCTCACTCGACATTCCGCGCGCAGCAAGCAATTTCCGCTTCTTTGCGACGGCGGTCCTGCACACGGAATCCGAAGCGCATATCACGGACAATGTCGCTTTCAACTACACGCTTCGTCAGGCGCGTGGCATTGCCGGGCTGATTTCCCCATGGAACCTGCCGCTCTATTTGTTGAGCTGGAAAATTGCGCCCGCCATTGCGGTAGGAAACACGGCTATCGCGAAGCCGAGCGAGTTGACACCAATGACGGCTTACATGCTTTGCGAGATCGTGCGCGAAGCCGGTTTGCCAAACGGCGTGCTCAACATCGTGCACGGCAGAGGACCAAATGTCGGTGCCGCGATTACCGCGCACCCGAAAATCAACACCATCTCATTCACCGGCGGTACGGTAACGGGTCGTAAAGTGGCCGAGACCTGCGCGCCGTTGTTCAAAAAAGTCTCGCTCGAGCTCGGCGGGAAAAATCCGAATATCATTTTTGCCGATGCCGATCTCGATGCTGCAATTGCAGGTAGCCTGCGTTCTTCATTCGCCAATCAGGGGCAGATTTGCTTGTGCGAATCTCGCGTGTTCGTCGAGCGTTCTGCTTACAACGAATTCGTCGAGCGCTTTACCGAGAAGGCCTCACGAATGAAAATGGGCGATCCGCTCGACGAGGACACAGATCAAGGCGCGATCGCAAGCAAGACGCAGCTCGAGAAGATCAAATTCTACGTCGATTTAGCTCAGAAAGAAGGCGGGAAGATCGTACTCGGCGGTGAGGCACCGGAATCGATCAATGAACGTTGCCGTGACGGTTATTTCTTTCAACCGACTGTAATCACAGGTCTACCGGTTTCATGCCGCACCAATCGCGAAGAAATTTTTGGGCCCGTGGTGAGCATCACACCTTTCGACAACGAAGAAGAAGTGATCAACTACGCCAACGATTGCGACTACGGCCTGGCTTCAAGTGTCTGGACACAAAACCTAAGTCGCGCGCATCGCGTCGCCGAACGAATCAGCACAGGCACAGTCTGGGTAAATTGCTGGCTTGTGCGCGACCTCCGCGTCCCCTTCGGCGGCATGAAACAAAGCGGCGTTGGGCGAGAAGGCGGCGAAGAAGCATTGCGCTTTTTCACTGAGCCAAAGAACGTCTGTATAGCGAAATAGATCCAAACCAGTCGATAGTTGAGAGGTAATTGAGGGTCAAAACACTTTCCTTCCTGTTTGCATTCACGTCGGTGGCGTTGGCCATCGGTCACCTAGCATCTTCCAGTCTCGAAATAGTCGTTGTTCCAAGCGGACAATTACGTCTCAAGGCTTTCCTTGGAAGCCACGCGTGTCGAGTCCGGGGCCTGCGGTTCTCTTTTGTCATGGCTCGGGTGCCGGCGACGCGGGCCATACGGCTGATCTGCTGATTACTGAAGCAGCCGAAAGGCTGGCTCCGGTATTTCTGAAACATGGCTACCCATTTCTCTACTTGTTCCGGCGCGGACAGGGTCTTTCAGCTGGGAGGACGACGTTTTCAAGTTCCTCGACGAGCACGTCAAGCATTAAAGCCAGTTCGTCCAGTGCAGACCAAAAAACCGGTGTCATCCGGGTGATCCGAGGTCAACGAACAACTGAGTTGATCGTTGATCGACAATTGCCGATGGTCGGGTATGTGTCGAGCTATCAAAACACTTCATAACTTCAGTCCGCCCGCGACGGACGACGAGATTCGAGCTTCGTCGCTTCAGTTTGTCCGCAAGCTGAGCGGTTTCACCAAACCTTCCAAGGCAAACGAGGCAGCTTTCAACCGTGCAGTCGATGATGTCGCTCACGCGGCACAACATTTGCTGGATTCTCTTGTGACAACCGGGGCGCCACGCGATCGCGCGGTCGAAGCGGTGAAAGCACGTGCGCGATCGGTGAAACGCTTCGCTTCTGCACAGGCGATCACGAGTGATCATAATCATAATTGAGAAAACGGCTGCGGCAGCTCGCCTCCGGGATGCAATCCGGTTCATCCGTATAATCTGTGGTTCCAATAAATGAGCGAAAACGTCGAAAGCTCCCGTGCCCCTGAGCCGGTAGGCGCGTTCCCGCACGCGAAACGTGTTGGAAACTTTCTGTTTCTTTCCGGCATCGGACCACGCAAGCGCGGCAGCAAGGAAATACCTGGCGTCACGCTCGACCAAGCGGGCAACATTGTCGGCTATGATATCGAAACGCAATGTCGTACCGTGTTTGAAAATGTGCGTCTCGTACTCGAAGACGCTGGTGCGAGCTGGAACGACATTGTCGATGTCACCGTGTTCCTGACGAACATGAAAAAGGACTTCCCGACCTACAATAAATTTTACGCACAATATTTTTCTGGGGACGGCAAACCAAATCCGACACGCACGACAATCGAGGTCGGCGCGTTGCCGACACCGATTGCTATTGAGCTCAAAGTTATCGCGGCGCTGAATGATTCTGGCGAGCGGTCGCCGCGGCGACCCGTTTGATGCGCCTCCCATCAAACTTCTGTTACTTCGATTACGATCAAGAGCATGAGCACGAGCACGAACGGATTCCGCATCCTCGCTGCCGACCACACAGGCATCACTGTCTCGAATCTTGAGCGATCACTGGCATTTTGGCGCGACGCTCTCGGCTTCGAGCCTTCGCATACGGCGCATCAGAGTGGTGAAATGGCCAGGGAGATTACAGGAGTTGTCGGTGCTGAGATCAAGCTTGCCGTCGTGAAAGTACCGGGTGGCCACAAGATCGAACTGCTGGAATATCTCGCGCCGGCCGAGCGTAAACGGAATGTCGATCTTCGACCCTGCGACGTTGGTTCCGTGCACGTCGCGCTCATCGTCGATGACCTCGAAGCGATCTTGAGAGCGATTAACGCATCGGGTTGGAAGGCCGCCGGTAAGCCGCAAACTCTTCAGTCGGGTCCGAACGCCGGAAAGCGCGTAGTATATGTCCGCGATCCGGACGGCACGACCATCGAATTCATGCAGGTGCCGACTGCATGAAATTCAGCATTGATTCCGAAGATCCGCTTTGTCATTTCAGGGAGAAATTTTATCTCCCACTCCGCAAAGATGGCGAACCGCTGATCTATTTTGCCGGCAATTCGTTAGGCCTGATGCCAAGATCGGCAAGAGAACTCGTCGATGAAGAATTAGACAACTGGGCGAAGCTTGGCGTCGACGCACATCTTGCAACCCGGACGCCGTGGTACACATATCACGAGGCAGTGCGCAAACCGACGGCGCGACTTGTTGGCGGGAAGCCGTTGGAGGTCATTTGCATGAACAGCCTCACGGTGAATCTCCATCTGATGATGGCGACGTTTTATCGGCCGACCCAATCTCGCTTCAAGATCCTGATGGAGGAGCCGGCGTTTCCTTCCGACACGTATGCGATCAAAACGCAGATTGTGCATCATGGCCTCAACCCAAGAGATGCACTTATTCTCGCGCGGCCGGGTAAGAACGATTTCACGGTTAGGCCTGAAGACATCATCGATCTGATCGACAAGCACGCAGATCAACTCGCGGTAGTGATGTTTGCCGGCGTGAACTTCTTCACGGGTCAATCGTTTGATATCGAGAAAATCACCTCCGCGGCGCGGAAACGTGACATTGTCGTTGGATTCGACCTTGCGCACGCCATTGGAAATGTGCCGCTGTCGCTCCACGATTGGAACGTCGATTTTGCTGTCTGGTGTTCGTATAAGTATCTCAATTCCGGCCCAGGCGCTGTCGCAGGCGCATTCGTACACGAACGACACGCGACCAATACAAAGTTGCCGCGGCTTGCCGGCTGGTTCGGTAACGATCCGAACACGCGGTTCCGATTACATCTGGAACCAGAATTTGTTCCGGTGGCGTCGGCTGACGGCTGGCAGATCAGCAACCCCCCAATCCTGTCAATGGCGCCACTGCGTGCTTCGCTGGCGGTCTTCGACGAAGCAGGTGGAATGGAACCGCTGCACGCGAAGTCGATCAGGCTTACCAGTTATCTCGAATTTCTGTTAACAGAAATAGGGTCGAAAAAATTTACTGTCATCACACCGCGGGAGTCCAACGCGCGCGGCTGCCAATTGTCCATCCTGGCACACGAGCATCCGAAGGAATTGTTAAGGGAGGTCGAGACCGCCGGTGTGAAATGCGACTTTCGCGAACCCAACGTCATCCGCGTAGCTCCGACACCGCTCTACAATACCTTTCACGAAGTCTGGCGTTTTGGGAGGATCTTAGCTCAGCATCAGTAGTAGCCCTGTCGATACCAGTCTCTCTAGGGATTCTTGCGTTGAAGCGCAACTGCGAACGGATGCAGCTCTGCCGTCATCAATCCCCCCGCGACTGCTGGATCCTCTTCCATGAACTTTCTCGCTGCGTCTTCATCGGACGCCTCAAAAATCGCAATACCAAATGTCTTGTCGCCTGGTTCTGAAGTTCGTCCTGCAAGAATCAGCTGACCAGACTTGGCGGCCTCCTGAAACCGAACGAAATGGGTCCCGAGCACGGCTTGGTCTTCTTTCGTCCACGCCGAATCCGCGTATAGCCGCGGCACCAGCTTCAACACGTAGATAAACTGCTTGGGCTTACCCGTCTTGGCTTCTTGAGCGTTCAGCGATTGGACGATTGCAAGAATGCAAACCAGCGAAATGAATAATTGGCGAGATCGGTTTTTCATGTGGTGATCGTTAGGGTGTGTCCCTGGAGCGGTTTGTGCGAGTTTTCTTTGCCTTCGATTCTAATTTCTCGTCCACAAACCAGTCTGCTCGGTCTGGGCCGCGACTCAGAATTGGGTTATCGTTGCAATTCCGCTCAAGAGATGCGAGAAACCTGCCAGCAAAATGAAAATGTTGAGAACGATACGGGGCATTTTTTGGATTGTTGTTTTCCTCATTTTGGCCCATCCGGCGTGGGCCAAGGACGAGAGATCCATCAAGGATCTGAGCAAGGCACTCGCAGCGCTCTCGTCGGACGTTGATCCTGCCGAGGCAGAGCAAGTATCGGTGACCGCTCACACCACGGCGCGCAAGCTCGCACGCGATTATCACGTCGTCTTAAACCCGGAGTTTCAAGCTTTCCTGGTCAATGTCGGCGCCCGAAAACGTGGTTGGTGCGGCCATTGGGCACAGGATATCGGCACGCGGTTAAAAGAACTTAAGCTCAGGACACTGGTGCTCCACTGGGGCGTGGCCTACGACCACACCTCAAGCGAGAACAATTGCCTGGTAATAACCGCGCGTAACCAGCCGTTCGAGGACGGAATCATTCTCGATGGCTGGCGCAGAGCCGGCCGATTATTCTGGTGTAAAGTCAAAAAAGACGACGAATACGAAGTGGAACAGCATTACGGCCATTCAGGGATCACTGCGTGGAAAGAGAATATGCAATGGAGCGCGTGGTTACAGGATTACGAACCAGGGAAGCCGAAGGTGAAAGCGGCGTCCGCCAGCAAAGTCAGTAAAGATAGCTCCGAACACGATCAGCGGGCTGGCAACAGCAATTTGACACAACGCGCAACGCCCTAGGCTGGGCTCGGAAAGACAGAGATGTATTCCGCAGGACGGCGTTTCCCGGCGTCGCTGCAAGATGCGGTTCGACGAAACGCGATATCTGCCACGTTTTTGAATATCCGTGATATCCGCGTTATCCGCGGTTAAGAATTTCCTGATGCCCGCTAAATTTATTCTCATCGGCAGCGGCCTCGCGGGGGGGCTACTTGCAACATATCTAGGACGCCGGGGGTACGAAGTCGACCTCTACGAGCGTCGGGCCGATCCACGCGAAGGCAACCTTGTTGGAGGGCGCTCGATCAATCTGGCAATTTCGACGCGTGGGATTCATGCGCTCAAACAGATCGGGATCGCTGACGAAGCGCTGCGCCACGCGATCCCGATGCGCGGCCGAATGATCCATGACAAATCCGGCGCATTGCATTTCGCGCCTTATGATGTCGATCCCAAAAAATGCATCAACTCGATCGGGCGCGCTTCGCTTAACACCACGGTAATCGAATCCGCGCAGCGTTACCCGAATGTGCGCGTTCATTTCAATCACAAATGCACCGACGTCGATCTAGCCGAAGCGGTGTGCCATTTGGAAACCGAGACCGGCAATTTGACGGTGCGTGGGGATGCAGTCGTTGGGGTAGATGGCGCATTCTCCGCGGTGCGCGCTTCCATGCAGCGGAAAATCGACAATTTCCAATACGACGAGAGCTATCTCGCGTATGGTTACAAGGAGCTAACAATCCCGCCGGCAACGGATGGATCGTGGCGAATCGAGAAAAACGCGCTTCACATTTGGCCGCGCAAAAGCTTCATGATGATTGCGCTTCCAAATCCGGACGGTTCGTTCACCTGTACACTTTTTTGGGAATTCGAAGGGCCGCGTAGTTTCGCCACAACGAAAACGGATGCCGAAGTCCGGCGCTTCTTCAGTGAAGAATTTCCTGATGCCGTTCCCCTGATGCCGACGCTGCTCGAAGATTTCAAGGACAACCCAACGGGCTCGCTTGTCACGATTCGCTGCGCACCATGGTATTACCGCGACAGAGTTTGCCTGCTCGGTGATGCGGCCCACGCAGTCGTCCCGTTCTACGGTCAGGGAATGAACGCCGCATTCGAAGATTGCGTCGTGCTCGACGAATGCCTGGAAAAATTTGCCAATGATCGCGAATCCGCATTTGCGGAATATTTTTCGCGCCGAAAAGGAAATGCTGACGCGCTCGCCGATCTGGCGCTTGGCAATTTCATTGAGATGCGCGATAAAACTGCGTCGAGAACATTTCGCGCGAAAAAGAGACTCGATCACCTGCTCGAAGCCGCGCTGCCGGGTGTGTATCTGCCGCTTTACACGATGGTCACCTTCAGCCGTATCCCATACGCGCAGGCGGCGCGGCGCGCTCGCCTGCAAGATCGAATCATTTATTCAATCTTCGCGGCCCTGACTCTAGTGCTTCTCTTCGTCTTCATCCGCATATTCAGGTGACTCGATTTGTGCCACCACATTTTCTGCGCCAGCCCACATTTGATTGCGAGCCGAGGCTGCTCCACGCGTTTGGCTGCCCAAAATTGCTCACGATCGGAGGATCGTGTGACGTAGTAATCGGAGGTCAGCGACGTCTCGCACCGACGCGTTGATGCGCTTCCTGTTCCAGGGCCGCAACGACCTTGTTGAAACTCTTGAGATCAGCGGCGTTGACACGACGAACCACGGCTCGTTCCAGTGCGAATAAATGACGCTGGACACGTTGTGCCAGCCTTCGCCCTTTGGGCGTTAGTCTTACCACGAAGGTTCGGCGATCTGTTTCGCCGACTACGCGCGTGATCAATCCGCGTCTTACCAATCGATCGAGAATGCTCGTTAACGTCGATCTCTTGTGTGCGAGGCCGCGATGAAGATCGGCCACGTTGGCTCGACCGGAATGAGCAAGCAACCCTAAGATATGCGCCTCCCCCTGCGTCAACCCGCGTTCCCTCAGATCGTCAAGATAAAGACCGATTCGGTGCGTCGCACGGTGGACTGGATGAACAAGTCGCAATGGCATCGATTGAAAGCGGCTTCAGATCGGGTTCGACCCATAAAGTTCGCGCTTCGTCACTGAAAAGCCGTTCGGCCGAATAGTACGTGAGTGGCAAATCCTTTTCCAGTAATTGTGGATTTGCATGCACGATCTCTTCCAAGCGCCTTCTGCGGCTGGTCGCGTACGCGAATGAGAGAACGTGCACCCAAAACAATGTGATGGTTTCGTGATATTTTTGCGGTCTGCCAGCCGTCGCAGCAAATCGGCGGAGTGTATCGCGCATCTTATTCGCAGCCTGCTGCACTGATGGATATTCGGCAAGATAGACCCACGCTACGTGTAGATGCGACGCATGGTGAAAATCCTCATTGGCGATCTCGCCTCGCTCAAGCGCGCGCGTAAATTCTATATCAGTCATGGGTGCCGCCCTTCGCGAGCGCCTCGTTGATGGCCGCTTCCCAATGCATCCGCTGTTCTTCTGCCCAATGCGCGTCGAGTTTGGCGACCTCCTCATTCCCCTCGGGCGCCAACGCCGAACGCCGATACGTTATCGTCGCCTTGCAGTGTTGCACGCCGTCGGGAGCAACACGCACCTTGATCTCATTAGCCGTGAACGCTGGTGTCATCACAACGTACTCCACACGGCCGTTCCTAACGTCGTACGTCGTGAGTAACCAAAGCCGGTCCCCGCCGTGGCCGCTTTTCGTCGTAAACACGACGCCCTCGCGTTGTACGCCCTGCGCCGGGTGAATGAAACGCGGCGACCAATCGGGCGCCCACTCCGCCTCGCGGACCGGTCCAAAAAGCGGCGTCACATCTGCCACCGAACCGTTCAATGCGATTGTGAAAGATTGCGTCCGCTGTTCGGGCACTGCCTTTCCCCCTACTCCGGCGAATTCTGTTTGCACCAGCGCAAGACCACACGCAAATATGGTAACATAAGTCTTCATAGATTATTACGATATCGTAGTATGCGATATCGTCAATATTGGAAAACTTTATCAAGATGAGTGAGCAGGCTACCGACAGAACGACGGATAGAAACAGCTCGGGCAACAAGGAAACTCCTTCATCTGCTCGAGAAGGTTTTGCGCTGGCGGCCTGTCTATGGCCGCGGCTAGTTTCATTTGGATTGTCTTGAACAAGACGGAGTTGATATTCTCCGGAGATGCAGCCACAAATTCGCCTGTTTTCGTTTCTCGTTATCAGTTGCCTGCTTGTCGTCCCGTTTCTTCGCGCACAGGATAATCCGCTAAACGATCCTGACTTGAAAGCGATGTTAAAAGAGGCGCAGGAAATGCAGAAGGAAGCCAAGGAACTTCAGAAACAGAACCCGGCGTCGCAGGATACAAAGAAGAAACTCGCAGATATGCTCTCCCAAGCGAAAGAAGAGGAAGCGCGACAGGAAGAGCAGGAACAACGCGAAAAGCAAAAACTACAGGCCGCGCTAAAGAAGCAGGTCGAAGCACCGGGACCGATCGTTTTACCCGATTGGACGCCGAGCACACCTGAATTCAAGGCTGCGGGAGCGCCGACGAGAAAAATCGTAGAAGATGAAGTAAGAATCGTCCAGACCGGCACCTCATCTCTTACACCAGAGAAAATAGCGGACAACTGGCAAGCGGCAGCAACCGCGGCGAACAATCTCAATCAGAGCCTTAACAAGATCAGTGTTAACGGCAAGATCACGAGAATCTTGTTTCTCAGTACGCGAACCGATCCCCGACAGGAAGTGGAACTCGAGGCCAGCCGTGAGCCGGATAGCAAAATTACCCAGGTAGAAATCTCCTCGCCACTACCAAAGCCGGACATCGAGAGCGATTAGGACATCCATTTCCGAGCCTAAGAACGCATCGACTCGTTTTTAAGGCGTTATCATGTTGAGCGGAGCGAACATCTCTGGCTATTGATTTGACGGCGCTTGGACACACGATCTGATATTCTTCGCTTCGCTCAGAATGACATTTGAGAGACTCGCACCGGATGAGAGGTTGTGCTCTAGCGCAGAAAATTTGCAATTCATCCAAGGCCGGATTAACAAAATCATACTATGGCCGACACATACGTTCCAATGATCAGTTCCGGCGTTGCCGGGCCACTTGGGATTCTTCATCTTCCCAGGCTCTGGCTAAAAGTCTCGCTTGAATCACAAGGTAAACTCGCGTCCGGCTATCCCGGCATCGGCCGCGGTTTCGATGCGATGACTTGTGCCGCGCTTGGACTCGAAGAGCAGGCGGTTCGGGATTACATCAAGCAAAGTAAACCGACCTATCCGGAATTCGAAGCCTGGGTCAAGAAGAACGCCAAGTCGCTCAATCAAAACGCGATTGAAAAGCATAACGCTGCGGTGCGCGGTTATATCCATGATGACGAAACGCGCAAGGGCGTCCTCGGGGCATGTGCCATTTCTGATGACGCCTCAGCTCCAAAAGACGCGGTGAACCTCAATAATCTCGATGATTGGTACGAGTTTCATCGGGCGGTGCTGGCATAAAAATCTCGCTTCGACGGCAGGCAGGCGCTTGACGCAAACGCCTCTACAACTGCGTTGACGGGAAGGTATGCGGGATGGAGTTTGCCGAAATGCCTGTCACACAAGCAAAAGAAGCATTTCGTAAGACGGCCGAGACTTTCAAGGCTGGAGCAAAGACGCTCCCGCAACGGTACTTTGTTTCGTCGGAAATTTTTGCACAGGAACAAAAGAAGATTTTTTCCAGGCAATGGGTGCTGGTTGGGCACCAAAGTCAGATTCCAAAGGCGGGTGATTACTTTACCTCAGAAATCGCCGGCGAGAGTTTGATCATTGTCCGGGACAAACGCGGAGCGATCCATGGGTTTTACAACGTTTGCCGCCACCGCGGAAGTCGACTAATCGAAAACGGGAATGGACAGTCCGCGACAATTCAATGTCCCTATCACGCTTGGACGTATGCGCTTGATGGGAAGTTGGTCGGTGCTCCCCACATGGACGAAGCGTGGGGCTTTGATAAGGCCGATTATTCGCTGCACACGGTGAATCTTGCGCTATGGGAGGGATTCATCTTTGTGAATCTGGCGAACACCGCCGCCTCCCGACTCGGTGGGGACTACATCTCACTGGACAAATGGTTCGCTCCGCTAGCTGGAAAATTCTCTCGCTGGAATTTGTCAGCCCTGCGCTCGGCGAAACGGATTGATTACGACGTACGGGCCAACTGGAAATTGATCTTTGAGAATTATTCAGAGTGTTATCACTGCTTGGGGGTGCATCCCGAACTTTCGAAGATCTCGCCCTCTGATTCGGCGGAGAATGACCTGACTGAAGGACCGTTTCTCGGTGGATTCATGCGGATCGCAAAAGGTAAGAGCCTGACCATGACCGGAAACGCCTGCGCCTTGCCGATAGGCTCTTTCGGGGAACGCGATTTCCACCTTGTTTTTTATTACTCGATTTTCCCGAACATGCTGCTGAGCCTGCATCCCGATTATGTAATGGTGCATCAACTTCGGCCGCAATCAGCGGAACGGACGCTGATTTTCTGTGATTGGTTGTTCAATCCGGAAGCCTTCAACCGCAGCGATTTTGAACCCGATGACGCGGTTGAGTTTTGGGACATGGTCAATAAACAGGACTGGCACGTATGCGAGTTGAGCCAGCAGGGCATTACGTCACACGCTTATGAACCTGGGCCGTACTCGGCGCGAGAAAGTATCCCGGCTGCCTGGGACGAGTATTATCTGCAACAGATGCGCTGAGTTCTATCGTAGATTTCCGGAGCCCAAATTCGCTCACAGATCTTCAGCGACTCGCTGCAATCAATCTGTGGAGTTCTTTCGCGGCTGAAGCGCCGACTACAGGTTCGCAAGAATTTTTGTGGCCATCGATTTTTCAGTATCGACAACCGCGCTTGCGGGAAGGCCGTGGATTCCAATCGTGATCAATGTGTTACCTTTGAGGACGTGCAACATTGCCATGCCGGTCTCGTTAGGGCAGAGAATGGCTTTGTCGCCAAGACCGTCGATTCGCGTCGATTTGCCGCCGTCGGCGGGGAGAATGGAAAACATCGTGGCGGCGAGCCCGGGTTTGCCAGCGTAGAGGACGTCGAATATGAGCGCCCTATCGCCTTTTATCGCATAATAACTCCATTCCGAATCATAGTACCCGTCGGTGCCATTCTGGTTGCGGCCCTTGGCGTCTTTGACTGGCACGCCTAGGATTTTCTCGGCATCCGACTTGGTGACGACCTTTGAGACGTCGATCTTACCGTCGCCTGCAGCAGAGTGAACGCCGGCGCAAATTATGATCGCAATGGCAAAGCTAACCAGTGTTCTTCTCACAAAGTCGCCCCCGTGGAATTCGAACTGGGATGGTAACGGCTTCACAGCGGACGATCAATCTTCAATATCGAGGAGCCAAGAATCGCGCTTTCTCATTCGGCACCGAGCACCTAGTATCCAGTACCGATATGCCACCGCCGCTGACCTACGCGAATTACCTTGATTTGGAGAACTTGCTCTCGCTTCAGAAACCCCGCTCAAATCCGCCCGAACATGATGAGACGCTCTTTATTATCATTCATCAGACGTACGAACTCTGGTTCAAGCAGATGCTGTATGAGTTCGAGAAAATAAAGCGAGACTTTTCCGCGGGCGATCTTTTCGGCGCTATTCACACATTCAAGCGCGTGCGCACAATCATGAAGGTCCTCGTCGCTCAAGTGGATATCCTCGAAACGATGACGCCATCGTCGTTCTCAAGTTTTCGGGACCGGCTCGAGACGGCGTCGGGATTTCAGTCCGTTCAGTTTCGAGAGATTGAATTCGCGCTGGGATACAAACGCGCATCAACGCTGCATTATTTGAAGCCGGATTTCCCGGGGTACGATCGGTTACAGAAACTGCTTGGCGCACGAAGCGTGGTCGATCATTTCTACGATTTCCTTGCCACGCGCGGCGCGCAAATTCCGGAAGACTTGAAGAATCGCGATGTGACCAAACCAAATGGACCGAATGAGCGTTTACAGGTAGAAATTCTGCGGCTCTACAAGAGTTCACCTGAATGCTCGATTCTCTTCGAATTGATGACCGATTTTGACGAAGGTCTGCAGGAGTGGCGTTACCGGCATATTAAACTTGTGGAGCGAACCATCGGGGCTAAGAAAGGCACGGGCGGATCACCTGGTGTCCCCTTCCTTAAAGAGTCATTATTTAGGCCCGTCTTTCACGATCTCTGGGCCATCAGACACGAAATGTGACGAGCGGCAAATAAACGCCAAACACTCAACGCCCAACGGCGAACTCAAACGCTGAGAAATTCGCGGGCGGTGCCGGAAAGCAGTTGCGCTTTCTCTTCAGCTGAAAAGTCCGTCGATTCAATCAGCTGACCCGATTTTGCTTCGCCTAAGGGAAAAGGATAGTCGGAGCCGAGAGCGACGCGTTGCGAACCAAATAGCTTGAGAAGAATTTTCAATGCCCCGGTGTCGTGAACAAGTGAATCGACATAAAACCGCGCGGGGATTTTGTCTGTCGCCAGGTAGCTTCGAGGATTGATCCTGTTATCAATCGCGACCAAATCGGGGCGAACGTAAAAGGCGTGCTCGATGCGCCCGATGGTGAAAGGAAATGCCCCGCCGCCATGGGCAAAAGCGACGCGCAACTTCGGGAACCGCTCGAAAACGCCTCCAAACATCATCGAACAAATCGCAAGACACGTTTCCGCCGGCATGCCGACAAGCCAGGGCAGCCAGTATTTGGGCATGCGTTCCTTGCCCATCATGTCCCATGGATGAACAAAGATCGCAGCGTTCAATCTCTCCGCGGTTTTCCAGACAACATCCAGCGACCGATGATCCAAGTTCCGGCAATCCGCACCATGACAATGTTCGTTTGGATCGACATGTGTGCCGATTTCAACTCCACGCAAGCCTAGCTGGCTCACGCAACGTTCGAGTTCCTGCGCGGCCAGATCGACATCTTGCAAGGGAATCGTCCCCAGACCGACGAAGCGATTTGGATTTTGCCGGACCACTTCTGCGATGTGATCGTTTAACAACCTCGAAAGATCGAGCGCGTCCGTTGGCCTGGCCCAATAACTAAACATCACGGGCACGGTGGAGAGCACCTGCATTGAAACGCCGGCAGAGTCCATCTCTTCGATCCTCCGCTTCGGATCCCAAACGTTGTCCGTTATCTCGCGGAAGACCCGGTCTCCAATCATCATGCGAGCGCAGCAAGGCTTGTAATGATCGAGCCTGACGAATCCCCCGTATCCGTATTTCGCGTCGAGGTCCGGCCAATCGCGCGGCAGAATGTGAGTATGGAGGTCGATCTTCATTTGTTGTAGGCGTTTGTGTCAGACGCCATTTCCTTTGAACCGGCGTTTCACAGAAACGCTCTACAGGGCCCGCATCGGCTGCGCTTTTTCGACCTTCTTGCCACACTTTTTGCAAGTACGGCGCGCATCGTCATTCCAGAAATCGAGCATCGCCTGGCTGAAATGCTCGACGATGTCTGCGCAGTCGAAATGGATATCTTCAACCAATGCACCACAATTCTCGCAGTAAAAAATAACGTGCTCTTTTTCTCCCGGTGGCCGGCGGCGCTCGACCACGACACCAATTGTATCAGCCGGGCGCTGGGGGGAATGCGGCACATTCGGTGGGATGAAAAATGTTTCTCCTTCTCTGACGATGTGGTCCACGATGCGCTCGCCTTCGCGGACACGCACCTTGATATCGCCCTTTAGCTGATAGAAATACTCCTCCGAATCGACGAGGTGAAAATCGTTCCGCGCGTTGGGTCCCTTGATCACCATCACGAAAAAATCGCGACCGTCGTAGAGATAGCGATTGCTTACCGGCGGCTTGAATTTGTCGCGATTCTCCTCGATCCAATTCTCCAAATTAATCGGTGGTTCCACGGTCTGCATGACGCAGAGCGTATTGGGACAAACGCGCAGCGTCAAACGGCCACAGCGAATGGCAAGCATAGGAACAAAGCCCCTGTCAGGTTTGGACGCATAATTTAAGTTGAAGCGGTCTAACTAAACGCGGATAAATATCCGCCTCCATGAACCCTGGCTGTTTCATCCGTGCCGCAGGCGCAAGCCTGATCGCGCTGATCATTTGCGGTTGCGAGACTTTTCCTGAGGGTCCCTTTCCTCGGGCCACTGAAGTGGGTTGGTGGAACGACGAAGGCGCTTCCGGGCCGGCGAAGATCGTCGTTCATGTCGGCGAACAGAAGGCTTACTTTTACAAGGGGAAAACCCTGATCGGCGAAACGACCGTTTCCACGGGAAAACCTGGGTTTTCCACGCCACCTGGACACTACACGGTGCTTTCCAAAGACGCCGGTCACGTCTCAACGGTGTTCGGCGATTATGTCGATGATTACGGCAACGTCGTGAGATCAAACATTGATGCGCGAAAGGATCGGCAACCGCCCGGCACACATTTTGATGGAGCCCGAATGCCATATGCGATGTTTTTCAGGGGTGGCTACGCGATGCATCAAGGTTACGTTCCGCCGTTTGCCGCATCGCACGGTTGCATTCGCCTGCCAGGGCAGATGGCAATTAGATTTTTTGAAGAAGCTCCGGTAGGTACGCCCGTAACTGTCAGAGAGTAGCTCGAACATCCCGGGCAACTCGCGGCCCCGAGGGCCTACAGGAATACCGGGTGCGTCAAAAGCGGATTCGGATTAGCGGGATTTGTCGATCCCGGCCACAGTTGGAAGACTTGTGCTAAAGTACCGCTCCCATATGAATCGCAGCATTATTGATGACAAGCGCAGCGGGGCGATGCGATTGAATGTTGAAGAACTGCAACGCTACTCCCGTCATCTCATCATGCCCGAGGTTACCTCCGAGGGGCAGAATCGACTCAAAGCTGCGCGCGTCTTGTGCATCGGTGCCGGAGGACTTGGATCGCCGGCTGCGCTTTATCTCGCAGCTGCGGGCGTTGGGACCATCGGCATTGTCGATTTCGACAATGTCGATCTTTCCAATCTTCAGCGGCAAATTCTCCACGGAACAAAGGACATCGGCCGAGGTAAATTGGAGTCCGCGAGGGATCGCCTGCACGACGTCAATCCGCAGATCGAAGTCGAATTACACAAGTGTCGTTTCTCCAGTGACAACGCATCTGAGCTTGTGACCAGGTACGATGTCGTCGTTGACGGATCGGATAATTTTCCAACTCGATATTTGTCGAACGACGTCTGCGTTTTTGCGCGCAAGCCGAACGTCTACGGCTCGGTATTCCGCTTTGAGGGTCAGACGACGGTGTTCGCGCCTCACCTTGGCGGACCGTGTTATCGCTGCCTTTTTCCCGAGCCACCTCCACCGGAATCGGTTCCAAACTGCGCGCAAGCGGGTGTGCTCGGTGTTTTGCCAGGGATCATCGGAATGCTGCAGGCAATTGAGACATTGAAACTAATTTTGGGCATCGGTGAAGTACTTGTTGGACGTCTTCTCCATTTCGATGCGCTTAAGGTAAGATTTCGCGAACTCAATCTGCGTCGCGATCCGCAATGTCCCGTCTGCGGCGAAAACCCAACGATCTTCTCACCCATTGATTACGATCAGTTTTGCGGAGTGCGCGACGAAGGAGCAATTCCTGAGATGTCTCCGCACGAACTAAAGCGAAGAATGGATGCAGGGGAACCGCTCGAATTAATTGATGTGCGGGAACCCTTCGAATCCGAAATTGCCCGGATTGAAGGCGCAAAATTGATTCCACTGGGAGAAATCACTGAACGACTGGACGAACTGAACCGCGAGCGGCCGATTGTCGTTCATTGCCACAGTGGAAAGCGCAGTGCGCAGGCCGCCCGATTGCTACAGCAGCGTGGCTTTGGCAATGTTTACAATCTTGAAGGCGGAATCGATGCTTGGTCGGATCAAATCGATCCAAACGTGCCGAAATATTAAGGGATCTCTCGGTTAACACCGGGGCTTTTAGCCCCGTGTTTGCGCGACCGTACTGAGCGAAGCCGTTTCAATAGCTTTCTACGCCTCGCAAACCGTTAAAACGGTTCCACTCTGCAGGCCTTGTTAGTCACCGGGCTGAAGCCACGGTGTTAATGGAATTACTTTACCGCGGCCGCCAATTGTTCCGCGCTTGGCACTCCACGCCATTGAGCTATCAATTCGCCATTTCGACCGAATACGAAAACGCCGAAATCCGTTGTTCCTTCCGGTTCGCCAAGCTGCGACGACATGGATCCATCAAAATCGGTCGCAACGAAAATGTCCTTCCGTGCGTCACGTACAATTTTCTTAGCGTCATATCGGGCCTGCAGCCGTTTTGCTTCTTCGTTAACGCGGTGCCGGATAAACGTGATGGCGATCGTCCGCCCAACCACAGTGTGTCTTCTCGCAAAACGGATAATTGTGATCATCCTGTATTCCGGACTCCCGAGGCACCGTTCCGGAATACGATCACCCACGGTGCGCGCCTTTTCCCTGTCTGCAGGCGTCGTCAGCACGATTACAGTCACATGTCCGTAACCTGTAGAATGTTTGTTTCCATCAATATCGACAAAACCGAGCGAGTAATTTGTTCCGATAGACAGAGCTCCATGTAGACGCGCAGTGGGAAGCAAAATTAATGTTCCAACGAAGAAAAAGAATTGAAGTGCGCGCGGCATCACAAGTAAGCAAATTGGCGAAAATGTCGTGCCCTGACAAGATTCGGCCTGCATCCTCGATATTCCCATCGCTGGGGATAACGAGCGTGGCCTGTGTTTGTCTATCGATCCTTTTTGTTTTTGGCTTAACTGCCTGCGATCGCATGGGTGCGTCGCGCCATGCGCAATTGGTCCAGGACGCGGATACTAAATCGGCCCAGGGAGACTTTGCGCGCGCGATCAACTTGTATGAAGCGGCGCTCGATGATTCCGAAAGCACTCGGAATGCTGAAGTTCACTACAAGCTGGCTCTTCTTTATGACGACAAGCTGAACGACGCCGTGAGTGCGCTGCATCATTTCAGGCGTTATCTTGCGTTAAGTCCGACCGGCGCTCATGCCGCTGACGTCACAAACTCCATAAAACATGATGAAATCGCGGCGCTGACCGCGTTGTCTGGCGATTCGGTCATCACTCGGGCGGAGGCTGCCCGCTTGCGAAATGAAAATCTGAATTTGCACAAAGAACTTGAAACGCGAGCCGCACCGGCGCGAGGCGTGACCGACAAATCACAGGAAAGCAACACAACCTCAAAGAAAACGACCTCCAAGCAAGGAGACCGGGCTTACGTGGTTCAATCAGGCGATACGCTCTTTTCTATTTCGCGGAAGTTCTATAAATCGCCCACACACTGGAAAGACATCTTGAACGCGAACAGGAAGAATATTCACGACCCGAAGAAACTCACGGTTGGCCAGACGCTGGTTATTCCGTAAGCGCTGGGCTTCTGAGGCACTAGTTGTCGAGGGAATCTAGAACTTCACCTGGAGAGCCACTGCGCCTCCAAGGTTGGCCACCTGGTAGTCGAACACGCTTTGGTTGGACTGGCTCGCTGCCAACGTACTCACGGCGCTCAGCGTAAGATATTTGTTCACGCGATAGTTTGCGGTTAGGGCAAGAATTTCGCTGATGTCATCGCGACCGCCCTCATAATACTGGCGCACCACGAGGGTACCGACGGCATTGACGAAAAAGGAACGTGTCAGGAACGCCGAGTAACCGAGATAGACTGCATAATCGGTTCGCTGCGCTGAAATCGCGTTGATGTTCGGCGCCTGATGGGATTCGGTGGCTGCCATGCTGATATTTGCGTCGGCGCCCAAAGTGAGCGTTTGAGCGCGGCCAAAGCGAAACGGAATCTCCGCGTCCAGGATAATGGCGTGGTTTTGAAAGAAAGCTGCAAAGCTGTTTTTCTCGGTCAGCCGATTATAATCGTACTCGATGCGCAAAAGCAGATTATGCCATTGTGGCACGAGATATCTGAGGCCGACTTCAAAATCGAAGCTTCCGAAATTGAAGTTGTCGAATTGATCGTAATAAAACAACTGCTCCCGGACATCGACCAATCCGTACAACGTATTGGTGATTCGTGGCTCGTAAAAAGCTGCGGCCGACGGCGCAACGACAAAATCACTCTGCTCACCGCTTCGCGTAAGGGCAACGTTTGACGTCCAATAAAAGGGCACGCCAGCGGAGATCGTGAACGGTTGGTATTCTTCCGTTCGCTTCAGGATTTGCTGCTCACCCAGATCTGCGTCGCCAGGGGCGGCGACAACATTACCAGCTTCCGGCCCGCTTGGTACAGTGGAGGGAAAGGCGGACGGAGCCTGCTCGCGGGTCAACTGCGCCTGGTTTGCAGTCTGCGCCGAGCCTTCATTTGCAAACGTGAAAAAGAGCACGCACAACGTCGCGACCAACCAAGACAAATGACGGTCGAGGCAGGGTTTCACAAACACGGCCATTTACTGCCTTGTTCATCCCTGACGCCGTTAATCTTCTGTGCCATATCGATGAGGAGATTGAAATGCCAGTCGCCTATCCTAGAAAGGTCGCGTACCGCTCCCAAGACGATTATTGATCACCCCGTGATCGCGCATACGTCGAATGTCCACCATTTCGCGATCTGCCTTCATCATGCGATTGAAATTGATGCGGTCCGCATTTGCCCCGTGGCCATGCCTGTTATGGGGAAATCTCATCCTTCCGTCGGGCCCTGGAACGCCGCCATCGAGCAAGGCAAGCAACTGCTCGCTGTTCTGGATGTTGATCACTTTCTTCATCCTCTTCCCATGCGTGGGATTACCTGGCGAGGAAACACCAAACGGCGGAGCTTCCGAAAGAGGTCGTGGTCGCTTCGCACCCGCTCCCGCAAACGTTCCAGTAGTACTGCCATTGCCGCCCCACTCTTCGGAGTAATTAGCGGTATTCGTATACACAGACGCTGGAAGCTCGCCACCGATCGTAACTACGACGTTGTCGAAAATCGTGACTGCATTTGCCGCGAGAATCTTGGAGCTATTCCCGCCGAGAGTAACGTTGGAAACGAAGTTGAGCTGGCCATTACTGCCCCGTGCGTAAAGTTTCAATATCGTATCCGCCGAGAGGTTGCCACCGCCGATATTGAGCACACCGTTTGCACCGAACACGCCGGCCTTGAGTACGTCTGCGTGAGCGCTGGCGTTATTGAACGTGATAGATCCGTTCCCATCCATGTAGGTGAGAAACGTGCCGCCGACGTTGTAATTACCACCGTTAATCAGAATCGCGCTCGTCGCCGCTCCATCACTACCGTAGAACGCAACGGTCGCGTCGTTAGCGATATTTGCGTTGCCCGCAACATCCATTTCGATGAGCCCTCCCCCGCTAATGACACCACCTCCGCGGTTATCGATCTGGGCCGACAAAGAATCCGCGCTGATGTTGCCCGCCGTGACGCCAATGGCCGTAATTTGATCCATTATTCCGCCGGTGTTTTCAATATCGAAGATCGCAGCACCATGAGTGGTTAAGTTGCCGGCTACGGCCAGGCTAACAATGCCTCCTGTCCCGATTTCTCCCCCGTTGTTCAGGAGTTCGAGGGTCAGATTGTTGGTAGTGAGGTTCCCTCCGATCGCGGCCAAAATATTCGCCCCATTTACAATTTCATTGATGTTGTTGTTAATGAAAAGCGTTGTATCACCGGCCGCGTCAGTGGTGAGATCATTTCCGACGCTTAACAAAAGATTCCCGCCGTCATTAACTGTTTGCTGAACTGGAGTAATTATCTCGAGATCGATTCCACCGGAGTTGGAATCGTTGTGAGTTACCAAATTCTGGCCCACGAAGAGCGTCACATTTTCACCGCTCTCTTGTGGAGCGTGCACTGCCATCTCGACTCCGAGGAACAAGTCGGCTGCCGTCAAATTACCGCCAACATTAAGGTCGATATTGGCCCCGGTTCCTGATTGTGCAGTCGTCGATGTTTGCAATGCAAGCGATCCGCCGACAGTTAGATTTCTGCCCGCCAGGACCTCGATATTAGCGCCGGCTGTTAAATTGCTAATATCGGTAGCAATTGAGAGGTCGCCACCGACCAGCAAGTCGGTACCAGCGTAAAGTGCGATGTTAAGACCGGAGGTAATTCCTCCATTTCGCCGAATGATGATGAGATCATTTGCGACGTTGATCGTCTGACCGGCGAAAATACTTACGTTCCCGTTAGAATTGATTGCTGTTTCATCAGAGATTTGACCGGTCCAATTCAAATTCTGCCCAGCGAACAGACTAATGGTTGGGGCATGGACGGCACCCGCACCGCTGATCGAAATGTTGCGCCCAACGAACGCGTATAGATTCTCGGTTGTGATATTCGACGTCAATGACATGTCACGCTCAGCAAAGAGATTGACTTCGCTCGTCGTGTCGATATCCGAGCCAAGCGTCAGGTCACTGCTGGAACCGCGAGCGTAAATGGTCAGGTCGTGCAAGCCGGAGAATGAAATCTCCGAACCCAGGCTAATCGGACCATTCTGCGTCGCCAGCAAGAGGCTGTGGATACCCGAAAACGTCAACACACCGCCGGGGCCGCCAGAGGTAATTCCGTTAACGGCGATCAGGCCCAGATTGATTTCACCATTTGTGGTGTCGATGATTGGATCACCGGTCAATTCCAGTGCGGCGAACTTGAAGGCCGCCCCCGAATTATCGCCGATCAGGTCGTCGAAGCCGCTTGCGGTGTCAAAAGCTGACGTCGATCCAAACGCCCACGCAGAGATCGGACCGTCCACCGACCGTCCACGATAAATTTTGCCGTAATCAGTCACGCCGTTGGTAGTAATGGAGGGATCCGTCGTAATGACGGTATTACTTGTTATTAGGTAGGGATTCGGAGAGGAAATAGTGCTTGGTGTACCATACTTAATCGGCGTCCCTGATGCCGATGGAGTTGGAGTCGGCGGCGGTGGAGTGGGCGTTATTGGCGGAGGCGTGGGTGTTATTGGTGGCGGCGTAGGTGTTATCGGCGGAGGCGTAGGTGTTATGGGTGGAGGAGTCGGATTCGAAGTGCTTACTAAAACCACCGGGTTCGAATTCGCGTTTTGATCCGTGGTGCCGATCACGTCCACCAGGTCTCTGGCAAGGGCCTGACTGTTTAAAGCAGCCAATTGCTGCTCTGCGAGCTGGAGGTCCACGACCGACATGACTAAGGGCAGGTTCTCGAGCGGCGGAAAATCCTTAATCAAACGCGACGTCTTGAGAACCAGCTTTACATCAAACTTCTCGGGTTTGGTCATGCGCCCGTTTGCGGTCATTGTCATCATTTCGCCACCATTTACGGTCGCAGCTCTCTCAGGATGACCCGTGGGATAAAACGTTCCGATCCCTTCCAAGACCATGAATTTCGTGGGTGGGCCCGTCGCGAAAAGAGCTGTCCCACCAGTCACGGCCGCGGTAACTGCCGATGTGCTGATCTTAACTGCCGGCGCCTTGGGCGGCACCTCTAAAAGAACAGCACCACTCGTCAGATCAAGTTCGCGCGCCCCCTGCTTAAAACTGAAAACCGTGTTTGCACCGAGTCGCGTTATCGTCAGATCGGTAAAAGTCAGTTCCGCGCGCGATTCCACGCCTGTGCGCACCCCCATCTGCTGCGTCACTTTATCGTTCACGGCCGCAGGACGCGGTCCGCCATGAGATTCCAATAAGCGCACGTCCTGGATCACCTGAGAAACGCGCGCTTGTTGCGGTTGCTCTGCGGTAACAAAAGGCACTTCGCCAACGAGGCAAAGCAGCACGATTAGCCCGCCCCAAAAGGTTCGCACAAAAGATTTTTTCATATTTGAGTCGCTACGGTAAGGCGGGAGCTGCGTTAGGACTCAGGCTTGGCACTCGATGCGGCGTCACGAGCGCCGCGGTTTTGTGATCGGCTGTGTCGGTTTGCCCCTGATCGGTAACCGACACCTGGGTGCCGCCCCCAAAAATGATCATGTTTGTGTCGACTAAAGTCTTATTGGATTTCTCGCGCTGCTGTTTTTGGCTCTCTGCAACAATCGATTTCTCGCTGCGCAGCGGAGGAAAATCTGTAATGAAGCGACTCGTCTTCAGGAAGTGGTCAATATCGACGTCCACCGGCTCACTGACCGCTGCGTCTGGATTACCAATCACCATCTGCCCAGGGACAACGAGAACAGAATCGCCAAGGTGCCCAGGGCGATACAACCGTCCGGTTCCCTCCAAGACCAAAAGTTTGTATACGCCAGGATGGTACTCGATCATCACGGTGGTTCCCGCCACTGATGCCGCGACGCTACCTGCGCGAATCGTGGCGCCGCGCGCTGCCTTCGGAACCTGAATCAGCACCGCGCCGTCCCTCAGATTCAGACCGCGTGTGCCGCGGTTGTAATCAAATTCAGTGTGGGCCGCGAGACGCACGACGGTTTCGTCCGAAAAAGTCAGCTCACAGCCCGATCGGTTGCCAGTCCGCACAACGTTCTCCTCGAGGACGATGTCATTTATCGAGGCCCGGTGTGCGGCGTCCTTTGGGTTCTCTAATTGAACACGATTTTTTACTCGAGTGACCCGCGCTTCATTAGTCGACGCGGCGCTTAGTTGGCCGGGGAACCAAGTTGCAAGCGACGCGGTGATCGTTATGAAAACACAGGAGGCAAGCTGCCGGTTCATTAGCACTTTGGTCGAAGGACCTAATTCCGGCGGCTTTTTGACGCCTAAACCTTGTTAGGTCAAGGATTTTTTACACTACTTCAAATAGTTATCCGGAAACGGCGCGCCAAAGTTCCTAAGAAAGTTAGAATCTTTCGCCCCGTGTAAAAATGGCCCGAATTGCTGCGCGGCGACCGGTCGCCTCCTTAGCGACACTAAGTTGTACATGGGACCGCCTATGCCTTTGTGGGCGCCTCTGTCGAAACCGACACGCCGAGCAGTTCGCATTGCCACGGAACCAGTAAGCTCGCTGCCCGCGCATGGTCTGCGGCGATTGCCTCCAGAGTGCTTCGGGGCGCAATAAACGATGGTTCCAGCCCCAGTTCCTCAGCGGATGTGTCACGCTGGCGTCGCAGCTCGTCCGTGCGCTGGACCGTCTGAGCGCTTGGGCGGGTTCCCGCGCGCCGACATGACACTGGCCATCTCGACTCAGGGACTTGTAATGCGCTTTGCGCGGCCTCGCGAAATGCCTGACGCCGGCGGTTGGAAAAATGTCGGTAATCTGGAACGGTTCCCGAGACGAATCTTACCGCAGCCTTCAAGAGTTCCTCATTCTGCAAGATGTGAAACGGAGGGCGATCGGTCATTTCTGCTTCTTTTTCGCGCCATTGCCAAAGCGCGCGAAGTACTGCAGCCGAGCGCCCGCTGAGTGAGCCGGATCCACGAATGCGCCAAAGTTCGTCCTGGTTGCGAACACGGGCCACTGCCGCCTGCTCAATGGCGCGCTGGCATGACTGCCGCAACCAATCCCGGCGCTCACAGCGGTCCAATTCCGCTTCCAATTTTTCGGCAAGGGGCAGCAAATAACGCACATCATTAATCGCGTATTCCGCCATGCGCGCCGGCAAAGGGCGTTGCGCCCAATTCGCTTTTTGAGAACCTTTGAGGAGCGTGAAGCCGAAGTAACGTTTGACCAACGCAGCAAGGCTAAATTCGCGAATGCCGAGAAGACGAGCGGCAATCATTGTGTCGAAAAGTCTCCTCGCTACGAGATTCAGACCGCGCCGCAGCATTCGCAGATCGTAGTCCGCGCCATGCAAAACAATTTCCCTGGCTTCCAGCACTCGCCGCAGTGGTTCTAGATCGACGTCCGCCAGCGGGTCGACAATGCAGTCGCACGGCTGTAGCTGGGATTGATGATCCCGAGCCGTTCCAAGATTCGCTTCAATGATGCCGGATGCAGCCGGGACGCTGATCTGGAGTAGACAAAGTTTTTCCCGATACGAATGCAGACTGTCTGCTTCCGTATCGAGTGCGACGCGATCGGCAGATTCGATTTGCTCAATTAAACTCGCGAGCTGCGCGGCGCCTGTAATCACGTTTTGCGTCAGCGCAATCCGCTCAAGAGCAATTCAGCGTTTGTTTTGGTCGCATGCAGATTGTCGATCAGCTTTTCCATCGCCTCGAGAGGCGGAAGCGCTGCCATAGTTTTGCGCAGCATCAGCACGCGTTCCCATTCGTCAGGATGATAGAGGAGCTCCTCACGCCGGGTCGCCGAGAGCAAGGGATGGATCGCCGGGTATAGCCGTTTCTCCTGCAGGGCCCGATCGAGATGTAGCTCCATATTGCCGGTTCCCTTGAATTCTTCGAAAATCAATTCATCCATTCGACTGCCAGTTTCTGTTAAAGCGGTAGCAAGCACAGTCAGGCTGCCGCCTTCTTCCACATTGCGCGCCGAACCGAAAAATTTCTTTGGCTTAATCAATGCCTTCGCCTCGACGCCGCCGGACATGATTCGTCCCCTCCCCGGCTGCATGTTGTTATACCCCCGCGACAGCCGTGTGATACTGTCGAGTAAAAGCACTACATCCTGTTTCATTTCGACGAGACGTTTGGCGCGCTCCATCACGATCTCTGCTACCTGTACGTGTCGCTGCACGCTTTCGTCAAAATTGGAGTGATAAATCTGGCAGTCGATTTCCCGTTCTAGGTCCGTCACTTCTTCCGGTCGCTCATCCACTAAAAGTAATATGAGAACAATGTTGGGATGATTCACCCGAATTGCTCTAGCGACTTCCTTTAGAAGAATTGTCTTGCCCACTCGTGGCGGCGCGACGATCAGGCCACGCTGTCCGCGACCGAGCGGGGTGAGTAAATCCACCGCCCGCGCGGTGATGGAACTCGTTTTTGGGTTTTCTAGAATAATCCTGCCCTGCGGAAACTGCGGTGTTAACTTGTCGAAGTCGGTTGGCTCCGTCCATACCTCGGCCGCATGGCCCTCAATGCTTGTGACCTTATCAAGAGAGAGGAACTTCCCGCGCTGGCCCGGCAACTGCACCGTCCCCGCGACCTTTTGCCCGGGGCGCAAATGATGTTGCTCGATGAGTGAGCGGGCAACGCAAACATCCTCGGGGACAGGCAGAAAGTTCAGTCTCGGCCAGCGCAGCATGGCAAACGAATCACCCACCTGGTCGAGAAAGCCTTCCGCGGTGACAGTAGAGCCACTGGCTAACGCCGCCCGGATGATATCGAGAATCTGCTGATGACGCGAACGCGCAGGGTGCAGATATACATCCAGGTCGCGCGCCAATGTCTCCAGCTCCTCAGCCGACGATTCTTGCAGTTTGTTTAAGTCAAGCGCGAGGTCCGTCTTTAATTCGCCACTGGGCGAATCCGCCGGGGCGGACTTGCGCTCCTCATTGGAGCGCGCCGTGGAAGATGACGGAGCCTTTCCTGCACTCCGGCTGTGTGCGGGCGAAACGCCTGCCTCTATCGTTTCTGTCTGCGAGGTCGAGATTTTTAGCTTTTCGTCCATGACTGCCCCTGCCAAAGCGCGACAAGCTTCCTTGCTTGCTCCATGAGCGTCGCGCGCTCGCCGTTATTCCAAACGACATGATCCGCGCGTTTGATTTTCTCTTCGAGTGCCATTTGTGAGTTAATCATTTGTTCGGCTTCAGAGCCCTTCAAAAGTTTTCGCTGTGCCAGCCGGTCTAACTGCACCTTATGCGAACAGGCAACCACGACGACTCGCTCGCACAACGTTTCACCACCCGTTTCATAAAGAAGTGGAATATCAGCAAAGAATAAATCAGGAGAATTACGATGCCTTTCTGCCTGCGCCATCCACTGGCGTCGAATTCTAGGGTGAAGAATTTGTTCGAGCGCGCGCCTCTTGGTCGCGTCGCCAAACACTATCGCTCGAAGTTTCGCTCGGTTCAAGTCTCCGGTCGCCGAAAAGACTCCACTGCCAAACTGGCTGAGGATTTCCTTTTTCACCTCTGGAAGTTCGGCGAGTGAACGAGCTGCTAGATCGGCATCAAAAAATTTTGCTGCCGGCAGAATTTCCCGCAGGCAATCGCAGAAGGTGCTTTTGCCGGTGGAGATTCCGCCCGTGATCCCGATCGCAGGCATTCGCAAGGCTCACCGCGGAGTGATGCCTTCGGCAAGATCAACGTGAAACGTCTGTTTCATCTTCGTTGTGCCAAAGGTTAACTCCACCGTGTAATCTCCGGCCGGGAGAAGCCGCTTGGGATCGTCTCCGCCGTATTCAGCAATCACGTCCTTGCTCGGCCGCAAGTCCCAGCTCAACCGAGTAAAACCCGGTGTGCCCGGCGCTTTTAGATTTGCGACTGGCTGTCCAGTGGGTTTTGTCACGACAATCTTTATCTCGTCGCCGGTAAACTCTCGTACCCAAACTGTGAACAACGCCCCTTCAGGCGGATTTTGGCCGCGATAAATCCCCTTTCCGTTCGAATCAACAAATCCCGGTTGAAGATAAGCGCCGGTCACCGGGCGCACGCTAAACAATTGACCTGGCTTGGACGCCATCTCTGGCGTGAATTCGCGAAACGGGATGGTATCGTCAAGAATGGCGATGCTGCGACCGTGTGTTGCGATAACAAGATCGGACGTACGCGGATGAATCTGGATGTCATCCACACGGACCGAAGGAACATCGCCAATGCGCACCCAGTGTGCGCCTTGATCGAAAGAAGCGAACACTCCGAAGTGGGTTCCCGCGTAAAGCAATTTCGGATTCACCGGATCCTCGCGGACCACTTCAACCGGATCGCCTTGCGGAAGATCGCCGGTGATAGATTGCCATGTTTTTCCCAGATCAGCGGTGCGCGAAATCATGGGGCTATCATTACCCGAGCGATACGCATTGATCGCAACGTACGCCACGTTCGCATCGATATTGGACGGCTCAATGCGCACAATCCATTGACCGCGCGCCGGCTCCGGCAAATTGCTGGTTAATTCGGTCCATTTGCCACCGTCATTTTCTGTGATCCAGAGCCGTCCATCGTCCGTCCCCGCCCACAAAAGACCGGCGCGCTTCGGCGATTCAGCAAGCGAAAAGACAACGCCATAATTTTCCGCGCCACTGCCGGTAGCATTTGTTTTGGTCGGATCATTGTACGTAAGATCAGGACTGATCACCGCGTATTTTTCCATTCGGTCGGTGAGTTTGAAAACACAGTTGCCCCCGAGGTAAATCACGCCCGGTTTATGCCGGCTCATGATCATGGGTGAATTCCAATGGAAGCGATAACGCGGCTGTCCTTCAGCCGGCTCGGGACGCAAACGGCGTATCTCGCCATTTAGCAAATTGATCCGATGGACTTCACCCCCCTGACTTTCGGCATAAAACGTGTCGCGATCGGTTGGATCGAACAGGACGTAAAAGCCGTCGCCGCCAGCTAACGCAGTCCAATCGAAGTTGCGAATGCCCTCCTTACTCTGCACTCCACTCGGGCCTACCCAGTTTTCATTGTCCTGGAGGCCGCCTGCAATTCGGAAATACGGTTTCGTGTCGTCGAGCGAAATCCGATAATATTCCCCCGACGGAATCTTGTTCAGATGGTCCCAGTTCTTGCCGCCGGCAAAACTCTGATACACACCGCCATCCGTCCCAAGCAGCAAACGCTGGCAAACTTGCGGTTTCGGCGGCTTGTTTTTGTCTTCCGGTTTCGGCGGCTTCGGCGGTGGCACGGTGCCGGGCTGAATTGCGAGCGCGTGACAATCCGGATGAACTTTCTCGCTTAGATCTTCGCGGAAATTTTTGCCGCCATCATCAGATACCAACAGCGCGAAACCTAAAATATAAACGCGCTGATCGTTTGCAGGATCGATGCGGATCTGGCTGAAATAAAACGGACGCGGATCCATCGCGCTCACGCGCATCCATTTTTCTCCTCCGTCATCAGATCGAAAAACGCCACCCGTCTTGCTGCGAAGATCATCCAGTCTGCCAAATCCTCCCTCGTAACTTTGTACCACGGCCATGACCACCCTGGGGTTACCAGCGCTGATCGCCAACCCGATGCGACCGGTTTGAGCCGGTAAACCTCCGCCGAGCTTCTTCCAAGTCGAGCCACCATCAGTGCTTTTAAAAATTCCGCCGACGTCTTCGCCACTCGTCACGCTGGGACCTGAAGTGAAACTCCACGGTGTGCGTTGTCGCGAATAAAGCGCAGCGTAAACTGTCTCCGCGTTCGTCGGATCGATAATCACGTCGCCACATCCCGTATGCGCATCGTGTGGAGCAGCCGCTTTCAAAATCAATTTCCAAGTTTTGCCCGCATCAGTCGTTTTGAATAACCCGCGCTCACCGCCGTCCGCCCACAAATTGCCCATTGCAGCCACGTACGCGACGTCCGGCTTTTTTGGATCGACAACGATTCGCGCGATGGTACGGCTGTTTTTCAGCCCGACGTTTTGCCACTTCTCACCGCCATCGGTGGATCGATAAACACCGTCGCCCCAGTCCGACGAATTTCGATCGTTGGCCTCACCGGTTCCGACCCAGATCACGTCCGAATCGGACGGCGCAACAGCGAGCGCACCAATCGACAGCATGGGTTGTTTATCGAAAATTGGTTCAAAACTAACGCCGTTATCGTTCGTCTTGAAAACGCCGCCGTGTCCAAGTCCAACGTAAAAAACGAATGGATTATGCGGATCAATCGCAATATCCGAGACGCGACCGCCCATCACTGCCGGTCCAATCGAGCGCGCTTTTAGATTCTTGAACAGGACATCGGTCAACTGGGGCGGGGTCGCCGAAGAAGTCGGTGTTGCAGACGAAGACGCGGTCGCGGTGGGCGACGCGACGGCGCTCGGCACACGGCCAGGTTGCGTTTCCTCTTGTGCGGGCAAGACCGGGACCGCGCAAATCGAAAAAAGCAAAACGCAGCAGTATGAGAGTCGACTAGTCATGAGGAGGCTACCATCGCGTTCTACGGCTGCAGGGCAAGCGCTGCGGTCACTGATTCCACGAGTGACTGCCAAGCGCCCGCGCTATAATCGCGTATCATAAGTCTCATGGCTTTGCCACACGCCGAATCGTTGTAACCTTGTAACTGTTTTAACCTATTTATGACGCAGCAAGTTTTGGCAGGAAAAATTGGTCTCGTCTTTGGTGTGGCAAACAAGCGCAGCATTGCATGGGCGATCGCAAAGGCCTGGGCCGCAGCGGGCGCCGGTTTGATTTTCAATTATCAAGGCGAGCGACTAAAAGAAAACGTCGAGGAACTCGTCAGCGAATTCGGAGAAAGTACTCCCTTGTTTCCCTGCGACGTTTCCAGCGATGATGAAATCAAAGCATTCTTCGAAAATGTGCGGGGTCAGACCCAGCGCGTCGATTTAATGCTTCATTCGCTTGCATTCGCTCCGAGGGAAGCGTTGGAAGGCGATTTTGTAAGCACGACACGCGAAGCGTTCCGCATGGCACAGGATATCAGCGCATACTCACTCGTAGCGCTCGCGCGCGAAGCGACACCCTTGATGACAAATGGCGGCAGCATCGTGGCGATGACCTATTACGGAGCAGAAAAGGTCGTGCCTCACTACAATGTAATGGGGGTGGCCAAGGCCAGCCTCGAAGCAAGCACGCGGTATCTTGCCTACGACCTCGGCCCGAAAAAAATCCGGGTAAACTGCCTTTCTGCCGGACCGGTTCAGACTCTGGCCGCGCGTGGCATCAGTGGGTTCACCTCGATGTTGAAGCATTATCAGGAACGCGCACCATTGAAACGCAGTTGCGATCCGGCCGAGTTAGGCGCCACCGGAGTTTTTCTTGCCAGTGAGGGAGCCGCGGCGATAACCGGCCAGGTCATCTATGTCGATGGCGGGTATCAAATAATGGGAATGTGATTCTCATCACGCTCCTGATCGTGCTCGTGCTCGTAATCGAACAACAATCCGTCGAGGACGATCGCGAGCATGAGCATGAGAAGCATTGACAGATGATTGCGCGGATCTGGCATGGCTGGACGAAGCGATCGGACGCGAAGACGTACGAGAACATGCTGCGCGATGAAATTTTCCCGAGCATCGCTGCGCGAAACATCAAAGGCTACCGCGGCGCAAGATTGTTCATGCGCGAAGATGCCGATGAAATGGAATTCGTCACACTGCTTCGATTCGATTCAATGGATGGTGTAAAAGAATTTGTCGGCTCCGATGAGAGCAAGCCAGTGATTTTTCCGGGAGTCGAAAAACTTATTACACGAATGGAGCCGGCGCAGCATTATCGCATCGCGATTGCGAGAGAACTGTAGGGCGGGCGCATCGCCTGCCGTCGCCCCGATTGGCAAGCGGAGCGCTTGCCCTATAACTCCGGCGCGCCACGTTAGCCCGTATGGAAATCGCTTCGAAGCTGCGCGACTTGTTGGGGAACGAAGTCGTCGCAGACGACCCGGATACCCTGGCAGCTCACAGCAGAGACAAATGGTTTGCAGCCCATGAACCGAATGCCGTCGTCTTCGCAAGATCGACAGATGACGTCAGCAAATTACTGAGGTTTGCATCATGCGAAAAAGTTCCGGTCACAGCGCGAGGCGGCGGATTTGGCTATGTGGGCGGATGCGTGCCCGCGCGCGGCGGAATTGCCTTGTCATTGGCGAAGATGAATCGAATCAAGGAAATCAGTTTTTTCGACGCAGTCGCAATCGTCGAACCGGGGGTATTTACCGCTGACCTGAAAATGGCGGTGCGCGCGCAAAAATTATTTTATCCGCCAGATCCTGCGAGCATGAAGAATTGCACTATCGGCGGAAATGTTGCCACGAACGCAGGCGGACCGCGTTGTTTGAAATACGGCGTGACTCGAAACTATGTAATCGGGCTTGAAGTGGTGCTTGCCAATGGTGAAGTCCTGCGAACAGGCGGTCGTGTGCACAAGAACAAGACCGGATTCGATCTCATCGGTCTGTTTGTTGGCTCCGAAGGAATGCTCGGAGTGGTGACCGAGATCACGCTGCGTTTGCTCCCGCTTCCACCCTCGCGCGCGACGTTGTCGGCTGCCTTTCCGACTGCCGCGCAAGCTGCCGAAGCCGTGCAGGCGATTTTTGCGGCGGGATTTCTGCCTTCTTCATTGGAAATCGCGGATCATTTCACCTTGGAAGCAGCGCGACGCGATTTGGGAAAAATGCTTGTACCCGAGGGCAACGCGCATCTGCTCGTAGATCTGGACGGACAAGAGGAAAGTGTTCGCGCCGAATCTTCAGCTATTCGAAACTTACTCCAGGAAAGAAAACCGAATGCCCTGGAGACAGCGATCGGCGAGGCGGATTGCGAAAAACTCTGGGCATTGCGTCGGGAGTTCAGCAATTCACTGCGCGCCACCGGCCTGACGAAGTTAAACGAGGACGTAGTGGTTCCGCGCAGTCGCCTGGTCGAGCTCATGGAATTCGCTGAGACCGTGCAGGCTAAGTATGGATTTCCGATCGCCTGCTTTGGTCACGCCGGGGATGGCAATATTCACGTCAATATTATGGCAGACCGTTACAATCGCGATGCTGCTGTGCGCGAAAAAGTCGAGCACGCGCTCGACGATCTCTTTACGCAGGTGCTGGCCTGGGGTGGCGTCATTACAGGCGAGCACGGGATCGGACTGGCCAAGAAGCGTTGGTGGCCGAAGGCAACCAGCGACGTGGCGCGCGATTTGCATCGCCAGCTTAAACAAGTCCTCGATCCAAACGGAATCTTGAATCCGGGAAAATTTATTGACCCCGAAAGTGTTCGGGGTTGACTAAACTGAATCTCCATCGAGATTCGAGAAGCATTTTACGGCGCATCCGAATTCGCCCGCGACTGACGCGCATCCGCGTCCTCGTGAACGAAACTAAAGAAAGATGCATTTCCTTCTTTTAGCGCTGCCTTAATTACAGATCCATGAAGCCAGGAAAATTTACTCACGCCATTGCGGTTATCCTTTCGTCGATTTCATCTCTCTTTGCGCACGGCACGGGGGAAAAAGCGGAGCCAGCCAAAACAAAATTCAGCAAAAAGTCCGACAAATCGGCAGACGACCATTCAGTCGCCGCGCCTTCGATTTCGTTTGTCCCGGGCCAATTATTTAAAACGCGATCGGACGCGGCACAGCGTTATCCGTGGAAAAGCAATATCGTCACAACGGTCTTTTGGATCGGTGAGCAACCTAGCGGGAATAATTTCACCCCAAATCGCACCAGCTCATGGGACAAACAATGGACAAAAAACTACGGCGGCTTTGACGATCCGAATCCCGCGCATCGAAGCAATTACATTCCTGCGAAATTCACACCGCAACAGAATCCATTCTACTGCGCGCTGCCGTACAACGATAAGGCGCGCACAGGTCATCGACCTGAGGCACCACGCGTTGTTCCCTGGTTTCGAGAAGCGTACCAAGGCCCCGGCGTTTCTACTTGCAAAGATCGATGGGTCGCCATTCGCAAAGGCAATCGGACGGTTTATGCCCAGTGGGAAGATGCCGGTCCATTCCGCACTGATCATTGGCAATACGTGTTCGGCAATGAGCGCCCCAAACCCAATCTGAATAAAGGCGCCGGTCTCGATGTTTCGCCTGCTGTGCGCGATTACCTTGGATTGAAGGAAACGGACGTGACCGACTGGAAGTTTGTAGAATTCAGCGAAGTGCCGCATGGCCCATGGTCGACTCATGGCGAAAACAACACATTCGTGATTAATGAGCGGAAAAAAGGCAAAGCACTGGCGGAAAAGCTGAGCACCATCGCGCGCTAAGAAGTCTACTGTGAAGGCAGCCATGTCGGCTGCTTGATTCCATTCATTCGCGGGCAGCCCCCGCCGAATACATTGGACGATCCACGCGATCCTTCGCTCGAAAGCGATTGGAAACGTGAATGGAAAATCGGAGGCGCGTTCATGTTCCTCTTCCCTCGATCTCCATCGTACTGGCTTTTGGCGTCGCTGCGTTAATCGGCGCAGCCGCAGAGCCCGGCCCGCTCCTCACGGGTAAGGGTGCCATGTCTGATTGGGCAAAGGACGCGCCCGGAGTGCGCCGCAAGATCACTGTCCAAGACTTGCCTCCACCCGGTTCAAATATTTTGGCAATTAATCGGGCCCGCGTGATCGATCCTCCGGTGGATATTCAGCCCCGAGTTCCGCCAGGTTTCAAGATCAACTTATATACGAGCGGATTTCGTGATCCGCGATTTCTTCTCACCGCGCCAAATGGCGATATCTTCGTGGTGGAAAGTCGCGCCAATCGAATTCGGGTATTGCGCGATACAAAGAAGCGCGGCAGGCCCGACACGAATGAAATCTTCACCGAACACGGCTTAAACAAACCGTTTGGAATCGCCTTTTATCCGCCCAGCGACGATCCGCAGTTTCTTTATGTCGCGAACACCGACGGCGTGATTCGATTCCGGTATCGCAACGGCGATCTCAAAGCGCGGGGACCAGCCCAACAACTGGTCGCACATCTTTCGCCGGGCGGCTTGTTGCGCGGCGGCGGCCACTGGACACGCGACATCGTCTTTTCACCCGACGGTGAAAAAATGTATGTCTCGATCGGGTCGCGCTCGAATGTCTCTGATAGCGCTGCGGAAGCCAATCGCGCGCGCATTTTCGAGTTTAATCCCGATGGCACCGGGCAAAAGGTTTACGCGTGGGGCATTCGCAACGCCGTCGGAATCGCGTTTCGCCCCGGTACCAGCGAGCTCTGGATGAGCACAAACGAGCGAGACGAGATCGGAGAAGATCTACCACCCGATTATATCAGCAGTGTGCGTCCCGGCGGCTTTTATGGCTGGCCATGGTTTTACATCGGCAACCATCCTGATCCGCGACACAAGGGAAAACATCCTGAGTTCGCTGATAAGGTCATTGTTCCCGATGTGCTGGTGCAGGCGCACTCGGCGAGCCTTAACTTGTGTTTTTACACCGGCAACCAATTTCCATCTGAATACAAAGGCGACATCTTCGCCGCTTTCCATGGTTCCTGGAACCGGATGAAACGCACTGGCTATAAAGTCGTGCGCGTGCCATTCGATCATTCGACCGAGAAAGCGCGCGGTGAATACGAAGATTTCGTGACGGGTTTTGTTACGTCCGAGGGCAAAGTTTGGGGCCGCCCGGTGGGAATCACGGTGGCGAAGGATGGCAGCCTTCTCATCAGCGAAGACGGGAACGGCACCATCTGGCGCGTGAGCTACAGCAGATAATTAAGCGCCTCCTTGACCCGGCAAAAGAACGTTGCTGCGCGCCATGTCGCGCATAACCTGCCCTAGGTGGCATGAAGATTGGTTTCGCTCAAATCAACCCGACGGTCGGTGATTTGAAGGGCAATTGCGAACTAATCCTCGGCGCTTACGAGCGCCTCGCGGCCGCAGGCGCGGAATTAGTGCTGACACCAGAGCTCGCCATCACCGGGTATCCTCCACAGGACCTGGTTTTTAAATCGCGATTCGTTCCGGAGAATCTTGCTGTGCTCGAAAAATTACATGCTCGCGTCGAAAGTGCGGCGTTGCTGGTCGGATTTGTTGATCGCAATGAAGGGCGAGGCAAACCCTTTCATAATGCTGCTGCGTTGCTCGAGCGCGGCAAACCGATCCGAAAAGCTTACAAATGCCTCTTACCGACCTACGATGTTTTCGACGAGGACCGTTATTTCGAACCGAGCAGTCGGATCGAGCCGTTCGAATTCAACGGCAAAAAGATCGGTGTCACTATCTGTGAAGATATTTGGACGGACGATTATCTGCCACGCCCGCTTTACGACGTCGAACCGATTCGCAGTCTCGTAGAGCAAGGCGCAGAAATCATTCTGAACCTGAGCGCGTCCCCGTTTCGCCTAGGAGCGCCGGCATGCCGGCTCGAGATGATTAAGGAGCAGGCACGCGCTTATCAACGGCCGATCTGTTATTGCAACGTTGTTGGTGGCAACGACCAACTCGTCTTCGATGGAAATTCGATCGCCGTTAATGCTTCAGGCAACTTGGTTGCGCAACTGGCGGCATTTCGCGAAGACGAAAGAATCGTCGATACAGATTCCAGCGCTGTGGTTGAATTCCACGAAGGCAAAACTTCCGAACAACTTTTCGCAGCGCTTTCGCTGGGGGTTCGTGATTATTTTCGCAAGTGCAATTTCCATTCTGCCGTGGTCGGCCTTAGTGGCGGAGTCGATTCCGCAATCACGGCAGTCGTTGCAGTGAATGCGCTGGGAGCTGAGAATGTAACTGGCGTTTCCATGCCCAGCCCGTACTCGTCGCGCGGCAGCATCGATGACGCGCTCGCGCTCGCGCACAATCTCGGAATTAAAATTCTCGAGATTCCAATCACTGACGCGTTCAACGATTTCAAAGCACAGTTTAATGAAATTTTTAAGGCATTACCCGAAAACGAGACAGAAGAAAATATGCAGCCGCGTCTACGCGCGATGACTTTGATGGCGCTCTCAAACAAGTTCGGCCATCTGTTGCTGACCACTGGAAATAAAAGCGAACTGGCTGTCGGATATTGCACGCTCTATGGCGACATGGCAGGCGGACTGGCTGTAATCAGTGACGTGCCGAAAACGATGCTCTACGAGCTGGCACACTGGATCAATTCCGATTACGCAAAGCAGATCGGTCGCAAGAACGAGATCATTCCAAAATCGACAATTGAAAAACCGCCCAGCGCAGAGTTGAAACCAAATCAGAAAGATCAGGACACGTTGCCGCCGTACGAAATTCTCGATCAGATCCTGCAGCTTTACGTCGAAGAAAATCTGAGCGCACGTGACATTATTGGGCGTGGCTTCGACGAGAAAACGGTACGCTGGGTGCAACACCGCGTCGACCTTAACGAATATAAGCGGGAGCAGGCCGCGCCCGGGTTAAAAGTAACAAGCCGCGCCTTTGGGATGGGCCGCAAGATGCCAATCGCGCAGAGTTATGTCGATTAAGAGAATATCGTGCACCGTGCAGGAATCGAACCTGCAACCCAGTGATTAAGAGTCACTTGCTCTGCCAATTGAGCTAACGGTGCGAAAAATCTCCGATTTCCGATTGCTGATTTTAGCAGATTTTCGGTCAGCAGAAAAATCCTTCAAGCGTGACGCACATGATTTGTAAGGAAATGGAATCCGCTTCGACTCATGAGGCAGGAGATCTTTATGAAAATGAAAAGCTCACGGTTTGATCGTTTGGTTGCTCGATATTACCCCGCTGTTTACAGCTTCGCCATTCGTTTGACGGATGACCCTCGCGAAGCCATCGCGCTCACGCGGGGCGCATTCAACAACGCGCGCAAGGAAGCAGAAAATTTACGCAATCCAACTGCGATCGCGCTCGTCCTGATCGCAGCGGTGATGCGGGCGGGACTTGCGCCCGCCTGATCCGAGT
>WNFW01000157.1_pt1 | contig 57058 bp, 47 predicted proteins | sample 5400131 | NCBI WGS metagenome assembly WNFW01 (sample SAMN13153362, study PRJNA577476) | soil metagenome | isolation source: 20 cm soil or saprolite under grassland replicate 1 | place: USA:California | collected 2016-06-15
CGAGCCAGGTCCGGATCGCGATCCAGGTGCGCTCCAGCAATCCCGGAGCCTCGGCGCTCGGCGGTGCCAGGTCGAAGCGGAGCACGTCGCCGCGGCCGTAGAGATTGCGGCTGTCCAAGAGCAGCACGCCGTCGCGATCGTAGAGGCGTCCGCGGGTCCGGGTCGGTTCGACCAGGCGGCGGAGCACCGGAGCCACCCGCTCGGGGTTGATGGGGAACTCGAGCGCCGACAACGCCTCGTCGGCGGGGCCGTAGCTTTCCCCGGCGTGAAGCTCCAGCAGCCGGTCGGGGTCGATGGTGATGGCGTTGGTCTCGACCGTGGCAGACGCGGCGATCGCCGCCGCCATGATCTCGCCCTGGACCAGCAGGCTCTGCACGCGGGCGTCGATCAGGCCGGCGCGGAACTGCGACAGGTACAGGATGCCGACGACCAGCGCGAGCAGGCCGGCGACGTTGAGAAACAGGATGCGGCGAGTGAGGCTGGAGAAACTCTGGGTGATGAAGAATTGCCACGCGCGGCGCGGCAAACCTTTGCGCCCGACGGCGACGGCATCCTCGGCCGGGGCATTCGCCTCGGCGATGGTCGACGATGCTAGTGCGGTTCGATCGAGCACTTGGTCGCGTCAGTCCGTGTCCTGTACGCTACGCCTAGCGCGCTTCGACAGCATACCGCAATGGCGCCGGTCCCGGCAGGGGCCCGGCTTCGGTCAGGCCTCCTTGAACCGATATCCGACGCCGTAGAGGGTTTCGATCATATCGAACGCGTCGTCGACCGACTTGAACTTCTTGCGCAGCCGCTTGATGTGGCTGTCGATCGTGCGGTCGTCGACATAGACCTGATCGTCGTAGGCCGCGTCCATCAGCGCGTTGCGGCTCTTGACCACGCCCGGCCGGCTCGCCAGGGCCTGCAGGATCAGGAACTCGGTGACCGTCAGGGTGACGGCCTCGCTCTTCCAGGTGCAGATGTGACGCTCCGGGTCCATGCGCAATAGTCCGCGCTCGAGCACCTTGGCGTCGGTCTCCTTGGGATTGGCGCCGTCCTTCGAGGTCGATCGCCGCAGCACGGCCTTGACGCGCTCCACCAGCAGCCGCTGCGAGAACGGCTTGCGAATGAAATCGTCGGCGCCCATCTTCAGCCCGAACAGCTCGTCGATCTCTTCCTCCTTGGAGGTGAGGAAGATCACCGGCATGTCGGATTTCTGCCGCAGCCGGCGCAGCATCTCCATCCCGTCCATGCGCGGCATCTTGATGTCGAGAATGGCGAGATCGGGAGGGCTGGTCTTGAAACCGTCGAGCGCCGAAGCGCCGTCGGTGTAGGTCATGATGCGATAGCCCTCCGCTTCGAGTGCGATCGACACCGAAGTGAGAATATTACGGTCGTCGTCAACGAGAGCGATGGTCGGCATGGCCTACCCTTCCCGTAATGCTCCGAAACGAGTCGGAGACTTCCACCTTGAAGCCTGCAAACATGGGCCGAAATGTGACAGCGCCTTGTTCCCGCCGGTATCGGAGCCGGGGCCGCATCCCACGCTCTAGCGGCCGGAAGCGCAATGCGTCATAACACGGCCATGCGGCGATCAGCAAACCCAAAGGATCGTCATTGCAGCCGGCGCCCGATTTCGATCCCAGGTCCGCCGCGAAAAAGCTGCTGCGCGAAACGCGTTCGGGTGCGCTCGCGACGCTGACGCCCGGCTCCGGCGATCCGTATTGCTCGCTCGTCAACGTGGCGAGCGCGCCCGAAGGTTCGCCGCTGCTGCTGCTCTCACGCCTGGCAATACACACCAGGAATCTCCTCGCCGACCCGCGCATATCCCTGATGCTCGACGAGCGCAAGCAGGGCGACCCGCTCGAAGGCGCGCGCGTGATGCTGATGGGGACCGCCGTCGCCAGCGATGATGCCGATGACCGCCGGCGCTATCTTGCGCGGCATCCGCAGGCGGCATCCTTCGCGGGCTTTGCCGATTTCGGCTTCTATCGCCTCGCGCTGAAAACCGCGCATCTGGTCGCCGGGTTCGGCCGCATCGTCGATCTTGCGCCCGGCGACGTGCTGATCGCGGTCGACGACGCCGCGGCGCTGATCGACGCCGAAGCGGACATCGTCGATCATCTCAACGCCGAGCACGCCGAAACGCTGCGGATGTACGCGACGAAATTGCTCGGCGCGCCGGACGGCGCGTGGCGCTGTGCGGGCTGCGATCCGGAAGGGCTCGAGCTGCAGCTCGGCCGCTCGGCGCTGCGACTGCCCTTCCCGCGGCGCGTCGTGAGCCCCGGCGCGCTGCGCCAAGTGCTCGAGGAACTCGCAGAGGCGGCGCGCGGTCGCTGATTCTCGCCGTCGGAGCGCTGCCGCCGTAAACCAATTGAGAGCGGACGAGGTTGGCACGGACCAGGATGGCGATTATGATTGCCCGCCTCGAATTCCGCCGATCGCGGAGAAAATTCGGGATCAAAGTGGCCGGATATTCGTTGACAGGGGCCTGTGCGTTGCCGCAATCCGCCGACACTCGGCGACAGCGGTCGGAATGGGGCCGAACGAGCCCCGATGCTGCGGAGGAAATAGGAAGCTCCGGTAGATCGGCGCACCGGAGCGCAATCGGAGGGTCTGCCGTGCAGGAAAGCGGTATGCGGAACGGCGCGTACGGCGCCGACAAATTCGGCCTGGAAGGCCTGGAGGCCGTGCATTGGAACGTCACGGCGCCGCGCCTCTACGAACATGCGATCGCGGCGGGCGAGGCCAAGCTCGCCTACGGGGGAGCGCTCGTCGCGGACACCGGCGTCCACACCGGCCGCTCGCCGAAGGACAAGTTCATCGTCAAGGACGCGATGACCGAGCACATCGTCTGGTGGGACAACAACGGTTCGATCACGCCGCAGCAATTCCATCAGCTGCATCAGGATTTCCTCGCCCACGCCGAAGGCAAGGTGCTGTTCGCGCAGGATCTCTATGCCGGCGCCGATCCCCGCCATCGCCTCAAGACCAGGGTCTTCACGGAATACGCCTGGCACTCGCTGTTCATCCGCAATCTGTTGATTCGCCCCGAATCCTCCGAGCTGAGGAATTTCGTCCCCACACTGACGATCCTCGATCTGCCTTCCTTCAAGGCCGACCCCAAGCGACACGGCGTGCGATCGGAAACGATCATCGCCATCGATTTCAGCCGAAGGATGGTGCTGATCGGCGGCACGAGCTACGCCGGCGAAATGAAGAAGGCGGTGTTCACCACGCTGAATTATTTGCTCCCCTCCGAGAGCGTGATGCCGATGCATTGCTCGGCCAACGCCGGGCCCGGCGGCGACGTCGCCCTGTTCTTCGGCTTGTCCGGGACCGGCAAGACCACGCTTTCCGCCGATCCTTCGCGCACCTTGCTCGGCGACGACGAGCACGGCTGGGCGCCGCAGGGCATCTTCAATTTCGAGGGCGGCTGCTACGCCAAGACCATCCGGCTCTCCGCCGAGGCGGAGCCGGAGATCCATGCCACCACCCACCGGTTCGGCACCGTGCTCTCACCGCCGATGCGTTCGGCGTGATGCCGCCGATTGCCAAGCTCACGCCCGCCCAGGCGATGTATCACTTCCTGTCCGGCTACACCGCGAAGGTCGCCGGCACCGAGAAGGGCGTGGTCGATCCGGAAGCGACGTTCTCGACCTGCTTCGGCGCGCCGTTCATGCCGCGGCATCCTTCCGAATACGGCAACCTGCTGCGCGAGCTCATCGCCGCGCATGCGGTCGATTGCTGGCTGGTCAACACCGGCTGGACCGGGGGCAAATTCGGCACCGGCCGGCGCATGCCGATCAAGGTGACGCGCACGCTGCTCTCCGCCGCGCTCGACGGTTCGCTCAAGAACGCCTCGTTCCGCACCGATCCCTATTTCGGGTTCTCGGTGCCGACTTCGGTGCCGGGCGTCGAGCCGCACCTGCTCTATCCGTTCAAGACCTGGCGGGACAAGGCCGACTTCGACCAGACCGCGCGCAAGCTGGTGCGGATGTTCCGCGACAATTTCGTGCGCTTCGAAGGCCAGGTGGACGCCGACGTGAAGGCCGCCGCGCCGGAGGTGCGCATCGCGGCGGAGTAGGGACCCGGCCGTGTCATCGCCCGCGCATGCGGGCGATCCAGTATCCCGGGACTTCCCCGATGCGCCGCGGTTCTTTAATCGCCAGCGCAGGGATTACTGGATCCTCCGCTTTCGCGGAGGATGACAGGCCGAGACCTTAGTCCATGCAAATCCTGGTCATCGGAGCCGGTGTCATCGGGCTCGCGGTCGCGCGCGCGGCCGCGCTCGCCGGCCATGATGTCGTCGCCGCCGAGCAGGCCTCCGGCATCGGCAGCGGCATTTCCTCGCGCAACAGCGAGGTGATCCACGCCGGCATGTACTATTCGACCGGCTCGCTGCGCGCGGTCCATTGCGCGCGCGGGCGGCGCATGCTGTACGCCTATTGCGCCCGGCACGGCGTGCCGCACCGCAAGTGCGGCAAGCTGATCGTCGCGACCAACGCGGCCGAACAGGCGCAAGTCGCCTTAATCGAGCGGCAGGGCCGGGCCAACGGGATCGAGGGGCTCACGATGCTCGATGGGCCCGCCGCGCGGCGGCTCGAGCCGGCGCTGTCGTGCATCGGCGCGCTGCATTCAGCCGAAACCGGCATCATCGACGGCCATGCCTTCATGCTGGCGCTCCAGGGCGATCTCGAGGATCGCGGCGGCATGATCGCGTTTGCGACGCCGATCGAGAAATTGCAACCGACCGCACGCGGCTGGGCGGCCCAGTTCGGCGGGCAGGAGCCGGGCCTGCTCGAGATCGACGCCGTGGTGAACGCGGCCGGGCTCCATGCGCAGGCGCTGGCACGGGCAACCGAGGGCTATCCGCACGCGCGCGTCCCGCGGCTCGTGTTCGCCAAAGGCAATTATTTCACCTATTCGGGCCGTCCGGTGTTTTCGCGGCTGATCTATCCCACGCCGGTCGACGGCGGCCTCGGCATCCATGTGACGCTCGATCTGTCCGGCCGCATGCGCTTCGGCCCCGACGTCGAGTGGGTCGACCGCGAGTTCTACGGCGTCGACCCGCGCCGGGCCGAGTTGTTCGCGGCTCGCATTCGCAGCTATTGGCCGCAGCTGCCGGAAAACGCGCTGGTGCCGGATTATTCCGGCATTCGCCCCAAGCTCACCGGTCCCGGGGAGAAGGCCGCCGATTTCGTCATCGACGGTCCCGCCGGCCACGGTCTGCCGGGGCTCGTGCATTTGTTCGGGATCGAATCGCCGGGACTGACCAGCGCGCTCTCTCTCGCCGAGGAGGTCGTTGCGCAGCTCGAAGCGTAGGGGTCGCGCTAGACTAATTGCCGCGCTTGACTGTCATGTTCGCCAAGCGGCGGCGTAGATCCCGAGGCAGCCCGGCGTAATGCTCGACCGGCGTGAAATTGCGCGCCTCGCCGTCGCGCGACCGCGCCCCCGTGAAGGCCATGAGGCCGCGCTGCGTCGCGACCATGTCGCCGGGCCGCAGCGTGGGATCGTCCGCGACGCCGATCGCCGCGAGACCGAAAGCATCCTTGCCGTTGCAGGTGCATTGCGGCACCAGCCGCTGGCGATAGAGGAAAGCGTTCTCGATGTCGGAATAACGTTTCCCATCGGGAGCGACCGCGTCGGCGATCTCGCCGCCGTAAAAGACGGCGGTCTTGCTGGCCGGGCAGAGGGCGTTGCACAGCTCGCCGGGCACCGTCTCCGCCTGGACCTGGATCGGGAAATGGCTGCCGTCGCACAGGCGCACGCAATAGGCGCCCTCGCGCGACGCGTTTCGATACCCGCGTTCGAAGAACGGGGCGTCTCCCGGACGGCCGTAGCCGTAGCCCCACGGCGGGGGTGCGTGGCGGTAGTGACGAGAGCCGCCGAACAGAAAATCGAACAGCCCTTGGGCGCAAGCGTCGGGGATCGCCGGCACGAGAGCCGCCGTCGCCAGCAAACTTGCCGCCAGGCAGAAACGGAATGGTCGCGCGAAAGCCATGCAGATCCTCGGGCCATGTCAACGTGGAAACGCCGAAAAGGTTGCGGCGCCCGCCGCATGGAGATGGGGTCAGGATCGTGAAGACGGGAATGAGCACGGCGTCGGCCAATGCCGTGCAACCGGGTCCGCGAGCAACCGCGCGAAGTGAAGCGAGCTACATCAGGTGAGCGCCGGTTGAGAGATCAATGCGCCTCGTCCCAATTGTCGGCGGCGCGGGCATCGACGCGCAGCGGCACCGAGAGGCAGAGCGCCGGGTGCGGCGCTTCCGCCATCACCTTGATGACGACCGGCAGTGTGCGCTCGACTTCCTGTTCGGGCACTTCGAACACCAGCTCGTCGTGCACCTGCAGCAGCATCTGGGCCGAGAGTTTTGCCTTCGCCAGCGCCGGCTCCATGCGGATCATGGCGCGGCGGATGATGTCGGCGGCGGAGCCCTGCAGCCGCGCGTTCACGGCGGCGCGCTCGTTGAAGGCGCGCAGCGACGCGTTGCTCGCCGCGATCTCCGGATAATGGCATTTGCGGCCGAACAGGGTGAGCACGTAGCCGTGCTTGCGGCAGAACGCCTTGGTCTCCTCCATGTAGTCGCGGATGCCCGGGAACCGCTCGAAATATTTGCGGATGTAGGCGCCGGCCTCCTCGCGGGAAATCCCGAGCTGGTTGGCGAGCCCGAACGCCGAGATGCCGTAGATGATGCCGAAATTGATGGCCTTGGCGCGCCGGCGTACTTCCGCGGGCATGCCCTTGATCGGCACGCCGAACATTTCCGACGCGGTCATGGCGTGGATGTCGAGGCCGTCGCGGAACGCCTGCTTGAGCGCCGGGATCTCGGCGATCTCGGCGAGCAGGCGCAGCTCGATCTGGGAATAATCGGCCGATACCAGCTTGAATCCCTCGTCCGCGATGAAGGCGCGGCGGATCCGGCGTCCCTCCTCGGTGCGGATCGGGATGTTCTGCAGGTTGGGATCGAACGAGGCGAGGCGGCCGGTGCTGGTCGACGCCAGCGCGAACGAGGTGTGCACCCGATGCGTGCGCGGATGCACGAAACCGGGCAGCGCGTCGGTGTAGGTCGATTTGAGCTTCGACACCTCGCGCCAGCCCAGAATCTTTTGCGGCAGCTCGTGGCCTTCCTCGGCGAGTTCTTCCAGCACGGAGGCCGAGGTCGACCACGCGCCGGTCTTGGTCTTCTTGCCGCCCGGCAATCCCATCTTGCCGAACAGAACGTCGCCGAGCTGCTTGGGGCTGCCGGGATTGAACTCCTCGCCGGCGATCGCCCGGATCTCGGCCTCGAGCCCCGCGGCCTTCTGCGCGAACCCGCCCGACAAGCGCGACAGCACCTCGCGATCGATCGAGATGCCGCGCCGCTCCATGCGGGCCAGCACCGGCAGGAGCGGACGCTCGAGCGTTTCGTAGACCCGGGTCACGCCTTCGGCCGCGAGCCGCAGTTTCAGCACCTGCCACAGCCGCAGCGTGATATCGGCGTGCTCGGCCGCGCATTCGGCCGCCTTGTCGATGCCGACGCAGTCGAACGTGACCCGGCCCTTGCCGGTACCGGTGACGTCGTCGTAGCGGATGGTCCGATATTCGAGCCAGCGCTCCGCCAGCCGGTCCATCTCGTGGGAGCCTTTGCCGGCGTCGAGCACGTAGGAGAGCAGCAGGACGTCGTCGGCGGGCGTGACTTCGATGTCGTGGAGCGCCAGCACCAGCCAGGCGAATTTGAGGTCGTAGCCGATCTTGAGGACGGACGGATCTTCAAGCAGCGGGCGCAGCGCGTCGAGCGCGGCATCGACCGGGATCTGATCGGGCAGGGGATCGGGACGAAACAACGCGCCGTCGCCCGCGGCCTGGCGGTGCGCGAGCGGCACGTAGCAGGCTTCGTTGGGCTGGACCGCGAGCGCGAAGCCGACGAGCTCACCCTGCATGGGATCGAAGCTCGTCGTCTCGACCTTGATGGCCGCAAGCCCGGTCGCGGTCGCGCGCTCGATCCAGCTTTGCAGGCGATCGAGGCTCCGTACCGTCTGGTATTGCGATCGATCGACCTTGGTGTTGCGCGCGGCTTCGGCGCGCGCGGCGGCGAGCGCCTGCGGGATCGCCGCGAACTCTTTCCCTCCCCCCTTGGGGGAGGGCGCGCGGCCGGCGAAGTCGGGCGTGCGGGTGGGGGCGCCTAGGCCGCCCGGCACCGCTGCCGCGGCGCCAGCCTGCCCTTCCAGGGGAAGCATTGCGCTCTCGGCGCGCAACCGCGGATCCGGATCGACCTTCGCCGGATCGATGGCGCTGGCATCGGCGACGCGCCGGGTGAGCCCGCTGAATTCCATCGCCTTGAGAAACCCGATCAGCCGCCGGTAGTCCGGCTCGTGCACGGCGAGCTCCGCGAGCGGCGTTTCGAGCGGCACGTTGAGATCGAGCGTGACGAGCTTCTTCGAGACGCGCGCCTGCTCGGCGAAGTCGATCAGCGACTGGCGGCGCTTCTCCTGCTTGATCTCGCCGGCGCGCGCCAGCAGCGTTTCGAGATCCCCGTATTCGGCGATCAGCTGTGCGGCGGTCTTGACCCCGATGCCGGGCACGCCCGGCACATTGTCGGTCGAATCCCCGATCAGCGCCTGCACCTCGATCACCTTCTCGGGTCCCACCCCGAAGCGTTCGAGCACCTCCTCGCGGCCGATCCGGCGATCCTTCATGGTGTCGTACATCACCACGGTGTCGCCGACGAGCTGCATCAGGTCCTTGTCGGACGACACGATGGTGGTCGTCGCTCCGGCCTCGCAGGCCTCGCGCGCATAGGTGGCGATGAGGTCGTCGGCCTCGAACCCGGCCTGCTCGAGGCAGGGAATGTCGAAGGCGCGAACCGCCTCGCGGATATATTTGAACTGCGGCACGAGGTCGTCCGGCGCGTCCGGCCGGTGCGCCTTGTAGGCGGGGTAGAACTCGTTGCGGAACGTGTGCTCGGACTTGTCGAAGATGACCGCGAGGTGCGTCGGCCTTTCCTCCGGCTTCATGTCGCGCAACAGCTTCCACAGCATGTTGCAGAAACCGAGCACCGCGTTGACCTGCAGCCCGTCGGATTTGCGGTTGAGCGGCGGCAGCGCGTGATAGGCGCGGAAAATATAGGAGGAGCCGTCGACCAAAAATACGTGGTCGCCGGGCTGCGGCGGACGCGGCTTGGGGGCTGAGGGCATGGTTGGGCCTGATCTGGTTCTGGCCATAACACTCCGCAAGGCCGGTGCGCTACCCGGCTCGACACCTCGGGAGGCGGCCCTCGCCAGCCGGAATCGCCTCTGCTATGAGGCGCTTTGTGAGGCACTTGGGGCTCCTCGGGCCCGGACCCTGCTACCCCTTCGCTTTGGATTGGCCATGCGCGTCGCCATGATCGGCACCGGCTATGTCGGCCTCGTCTCCGGGGCCTGCTTCGCCGATTTCGGTCATCACGTTATCTGCGTCGACAAGGACGCGGACAAGATCGCGGCGCTTTCCCGCGGCGACCTGCCGATCTACGAGCCCGGCCTGCAGCCATTGGTGCAGTCGAACGTGCGCGAGGGGCGGCTCAGGTTTGCGACCGGCTTGGCCGGCCCGGTCAGCGAGGCCGACGCGGTGTTCATCGCGGTCGGCACGCCTTCGCGGCGCGGCGACGGCCATGCCGATCTCTCCTATGTCTACGCCGCGGCCCGGGAGATCGCCGCCGCGCTCGAGGGCTTCACATTGGTGGTCACCAAGTCGACGGTGCCGGTCGGCACCGGCGACGAGGTCGAGCGCATCATCCGCGAGGTGCGGCCGCAAGCGGACGCGGTCGTGGTCTCCAATCCGGAATTCCTGCGGGAAGGCGCCGGCATCCGCGACTTCAAGCATCCCGACCGCATCGTGGTCGGCACCGAGGACGAGCGCGCCAAGGAGGTCATGGCCGAGCTCTACCGTCCGCTCTATCTCAACGCGGCGCCGCTGCTATACACCGACCGTCGCACCGCGGAGCTGATCAAATACGCGGCCAACGCCTTCCTGGCCACCAAGGTCACCTTCATCAATGAGATTGCGGAGCTATGCGAAAAGGTCGGCGCCGACGTGCAGGAGGTTGCGCGCGGCATCGGCCTCGACAATCGGATCGGCGCCAAGTTCTTGCACGCCGGTCCCGGCTTCGGCGGGTCGTGCTTTCCCAAGGACGCGCTCGCCTTGATCAAGACCGGGCAGGATCACGAGGCGCCATTGCGCATCGTCGAGACCATCATGGCGGTGAACGACCAGCGCAAGCGCGCCATGGGCCGCAAGGTCGCGGCCGCGCTCGGCGGCAATCTGCGCGGCAAGACCGTCGCCGTGCTCGGGCTCACCTTCAAGCCGAACACGGACGACATGCGCGAAGCGCCCGCGATCGCCCTGATCACGGCCCTGCGGGACATGGGCGCGGCGGTGCGCGCCTACGATCCGGCCGGCATGGAGCAGGCGAAACCGCTGCTGCCGGACATCGCCTATGCGGACAGCGCCTATGCGTGCGCGCAAGGCGCCGACGCGCTCGTCATCGTCACCGAATGGGAGCAGTTCCGCGCGCTGGACTTGGCGCGGCTCAAGGCCATCATGGCCCGGCCGGTGGTGGTCGATCTGCGCAACGTCTACCGGCCCGAGGACATGGCGAGATACGGCTTCGCCTATCACAGCGTCGGCCGCTCCGGACATCCTTAAGATTCCGGCGTGGGCGCCTCCAGTCTCGCGTCGCACCTGCCGATGCAATCCTTCGCCCCGCCGCTGCCCATCGATCGTGCGCTGCCGGATCTCCGCGCGGCGTTGCGCGAGGGATCGAGCGCGGTGCTGACCGCGCCGCCCGGCGCCGGCAAGACCACGCGCGTCCCGCTGGTGCTCGCCGCCGAGCCCTGGGCCGCGGCGAAGAAGATCCTGCTGCTCGAGCCGCGGCGGCTCGCGGCACGCGCGGCCGCCGCGCGCATGGCGGCCACCTTGCGCGAGCAGGTCGGCGACACATTGGGCTTGCGACTGCGGTTCGGCTCCAAGCTCTCGCGCTTAACCCGGATCGAGGTCGTCACCGAGGGCGTGTTCACGCGGCTGATCCTCGAGGATCCCTCGCTCGAAGGCATTGCGGCGGTCCTGTTCGACGAGTTTCACGAGCGCTCGCTCGATGCCGATCTCGGACTGGCACTCGCCGTCGAGGTGCAGCGGGAGCTGCGCCAGGATCTCAAGCTCCTGGTCATGTCGGCGACGCTCGACGGCGGCCGCGTGGCGGAGCTGCTCGGCGGCGCAAGCAGGATCGAGAGCCGCGGGCGGGCGTTCCCGGTCGGCACGCGCTATCTCGGCCGCGACGCGCGCCAAAAGATCGAGCCGCAAATGGCCGACGCCATCACGGCCGCCCTGCGCACCGAGCACGGCTCGGTGCTGGCATTCCTGCCGGGCGCCGGCGAGATCCGCCGTACCGAGGCCCTGCTGAGCGAGCGCGTGCGGGATCCGGCGGTCAGCATCGTGCCGCTCTACGGCGCGCTCGACGCGGACACGCAGGACCGGGCGATCGCGCCGGCACCGCCGGGCCGCCGGAAAATCGTGCTCGCGACGTCGATCGCCGAAAGCTCGCTCACGATCCAGGGCGTGCGCATCGTCGTGGACGGCGGGCTTGCCCGGGTGCCGCGCTACGAGCCCGGCGTCGGGCTCACGCGCCTGGTGACGGTTCGCGTCTCGCGGGCGAGCGCCGATCAGCGCCGCGGCCGCGCCGGGCGGGAGGAGCCCGGCGTGTGCTTGCGGCTGTGGGACGCGCCGCAGACCGCCTCGCTCGAGCCGCACAACAAGCCCGAGATTCTGGTTGCCGACCTCAGCGCCTTCGTCCTCGATCTCGCGTTCTGGGGCAGCGATGCCGATCGGCTTGCGTTGCTCGATCCGCCGCCGAAGCCGTCGCTCGATCAGGCGCGCGAGCTGCTCCGCGAGCTCGGCGCGCTCGATGGCGAAAACCGCATCACCGAATGGGGCCGGCGGCTGCGCAAGCTGCCGCTGCCGCCTCGCCTCGCCCACATGCTGGCGCTCGCCGCGGAGCAAGGCGTCGGGCTCCTCGGCGCCGAAATCGCCATGGTGCTCACCGAGCGCGGGCTCGGCGGCGATGCGGTCGATCTTTCGCATCGGCTCGAGGCGTTCCGGCGCGAGCGTTCGCGCCGCGCCGCCGATGCGCGCGGCATGGTCCGGCGCTGGGCGGCAGCGGCCGGCTCCGGGCCGCAGCGTTCCGGCCGCGCCGCCGCCCGGGCGGCGCACGCGGATCGATCGCCCGGCGCCATTCTGGCGATCGCGTATCCGGATCGGATCGCCAAGAGCCGGGCCCCGGGCGGCGGCGCCTTCCTGCTCGCCAACGGTCGTGGCGCCCGTGTCGACCCCGCCCTGCCGCTCGCGCGCGAGCTTTTTCTCGCCGTCGGCGAGCTTGCCGGCAGCGCCACGCAGAGCCGAATCCTGCTGGCGGCGCTGATCACGCTCGCCGAAATCGAAGGGATCTGCGGCGATCGCATCGAAGCGCGCGACGAGGTGACCTTCGATCGAGCGACCGCCGCCTTGCGCGGCCGAAGAATCCGGCGTTTGGGCGCGCTCGTGATCTCGGAACAGCCGATCCCGGTCGAGCCGGATGCACATGCCGCGCAAACGATCGCCCAAGGACTCGCTCGGTTTGGCATCGAACGCTTGCCTTGGACCTCGGCGCTGCGCCAGCTGGTGGATCGCGTCGCCTTCCTGCGACGGCTCGAGGGCGATCGCTGGCCCGAGCTTTCCGATCGCGCGCTTGCGTCGGATGCTCTGGACTGGCTCGCGCCGGCGCTCGCGGGCAAGACGGCAGTTTCGGAGCTATCGGAGCGGGAACTGGCCGATGCGCTGCTTGGGCTCGTCCCATGGGATTTGCGCCGCAGGCTGGAAGCCGAGGCCCCGACGCATTTTTCCGCGCCTTCGGGATCGCGCCTTCCGATCGATTACGCCGCCGAGGGCGGACCCAGAGTGTCGATCCGCGTGCAGGAGCTGTTCGGGCTCGACCGCCATCCGGCGATTGCCGGCGGCCGCGTGCCGCTCCTCCTCGAATTGCTCTCCCCGGCGCATCGCCCGGTGCAAATCACCCGCGACCTGCCGAGCTTTTGGCGCGGCAGCTATCGGGCCGTGAAGGCCGAGATGAAGGGCCGCTATCCCAAGCATGCCTGGCCGGACGATCCGATCTCGGCACGGCCGTCGCGCCGCGCCAAGTCGAAGTGATGGCTCGTGTCCCGGGCGCAGCCCAGCACACCGGAACTCGGGTATACCCGAGTTCCGGCACGTCAAGAATTGCCGCAAGTCGGAAACATCCGACTTGCGGTGTGGTGCGCTGCTGAACCGGGATCCATTTCAAACCTGGACCCCGGCTCTGCGGCGCAACGCTTTCGCGCTGCGCCGCGTCCGGGGAACGCTCCCGTATGGTCCGATCAATTTTCGGGTTCACGTTCAGAGATCATTTTCCAAAGCGCATGAAATGCCCGCTTCCACCGCGCTGCATTAGGGCGGCGCTCGGCGCGGCCATGGTGGAATTGCCGCGGACTCTCGAGCTGCGGCTGACATGCGGCCCATCTTCTTCTTCGCGTTCTTGGCGCTGATCGCTGCTGCGGTCGTGCCTCGCTATATGGGCCAGCTCGGCGGCGCCGCGGCCGTTGCTCCGCTTGGTGCGCCGAGCGCCCCCACGGCCGCGATCGCAGACCCGGTTTCCGGCGGATCGCGTGTCGTGATCGAGCCCGACGCGCGCGGTCATTTCCGCGTCGAGGGCGCCATCGACGGACGCCGGCTCGACTTCGTCGTCGACACCGGCGCCTCGGTCGTCACCTTGACCGAGAGCGATGCGGCACGGCTGGGCTTTCATCCCGCGCCGCGCGATTATGTCGCGCAGCTCAAGACCGCCAACGGCACGGTGCGCGGCGCGCCGGTGCGGCTCGACATGGTCGAGATCGGCGGACTGATGCTGCGCAACGTCACGGCCGTCGTTCTCCCCGACGAGGCGCTGAGCGAGAACCTGCTCGGCCTCTCGTTCCTCTCCCGCCTGCATCGCTTCGAATATCGCGACGGCCGGCTCGTGCTCGAGGATTAGCTCGGAACCGGCCGCGACGCGGCGCGTTCCGAACCGGCCGCTTTCCACACCCGCCCGCTTCCGCTATGTGCTCGGCCGGTTCTTGCGGCCCGAGGTCGTTGATGTTTCCCAAACCGAATTCCGCGCTCAAGCCCAACACCTACGCGTTCGAGTCCGAGCCGCTGGTCAAGCCGACCGGCTTTCGCGAATACGACGCGCGCTGGCTGCTCGACAAAGAGCTCAACCTGATGGGCGTGCAGGCGCTCGGGATGGGGCTCGGGACCTTGATCCGCCAAATGGGCGTGAGACCTGAGATCGTCACCGGCCATGATTTCCGCGCGTATTCCACCGCCGTGAAGATGGCGCTGGTGTCCGGGCTCATGGCTGCCGGTTGCAAGGTTCACGACATCGGCCTTGCGCTGTCGCCGATGGCATATTTCGCCCAGTTCGATCTCGACGTCCCATGCGTCGCCATGGTCACCGCTTCGCACAACGACAACGGCTGGACCGGGATGAAGATGGGGGCCGATCGCCCGCGCACCTTCGGCCCGGACGAGATCGGCCGCCTCAAGGACATCGTGATGAACGCGAGGTTCGAGCTTGCGGGCGGCGGCTCCTACGGTTTCGTCGAAAATTTTGCCGCGCGCTATATCGACGATCTCACCAATCGCCCCAAGCTCGAGCGCCGGCTCAAGGTGGTCGCCGCCTGCGGCAACGGCACCGCCGGGGCCTTTGCGCCGAAAGTGCTGGAAAGCATCGGATGCGAAGTGATCCGGCTCGACTGCGAGCTCGATTACACGTTCCCCAAATACAATCCCAATCCGGAGGACATGAAGATGCTGCACGCGGTGCGCGACGAGGTGCAGCGCACCCGGGCGGACGTCGGATTGGCGTTCGACGGCGACGGCGACCGCTGCGGCGTGGTCGACAACGAGGGCGAGGAGATTTTCGCCGACAAGGTCGGGGTGATGCTCGCGCGCGACATTTCCAGCTTGCACCCGGGCGCGACCTTCGTGGCCGACGTGAAATCGACCGGCCTGTTCGCGACCGATCCGGTTCTGCAAAAAAACCGTGCCAAGACCGATTACTGGAAGACCGGTCATTCCTACATCAAACGCCGTGTCAACGAGATCGGCGCGATCGCCGGTTTCGAGAAATCCGGGCACTTCTTCTTCAATGCGCCGCTCGGCCGCGGCTATGACGACGGCATCGTCTCGGCGCTCGCGGTGTGCGACATGCTCGACCGCAATCCGGGAAAGTCGATGGCGCAGCTGAAGAATGCTCTGCCCAAGACCTGGCAGTCGCCGACGATGTCGCCGTATTGCGACGACGAGATCAAATACCGCGTGGTCGACGAGGTGGTGAAGCATTTCCAGGCCGCCCGCGAAAAACACGAGAAAATCGCCGGCCAGAACATCCGCGATCTCGTCACCGTCAACGGGGTGCGCGTCACCGTCGAGGACGGCACCTGGGGCCTGGTGCGAGCGTCCTCGAACAAGCCGGAGCTCGTGGTCGTGGTCGAGAGCCCGGTATCGGATGCGCGCATGCGCGAAATGTTCAAGGCGGTCGATCACGTGCTACGCGCGCACAAGGAGGTCGGCCCCTACAACCAGACGATCTGACGGCAGGTTCTTCATTTCGTCATGGCCGGGCTTGTCCCGGCCATCCACGTCCTTAATTTGCTCACAATTCAAAGATCGTGGAGGCCGGGCATGACGAGTTGAGGTTTTGATGAAGGTCGCCATCCTCGGCGCCGGGCCGGCCGGGCTCTATCTCGCCTATTTGCTGAAGCGGCGCCGTCCCGAGACGCAAGTCCGCCTCGTCGAGCAGAACCGCGCGGATTCGACCTTCGGCTTCGGCGTGGTGTTCTCCGATCGCGCGCTGGAGTTCCTGAAAGACGACGACGCCGGAACCTACGACGCCATCGCGCCGCATCTCGAGGTCTGGCGGGACATCGCCATCGTGCATCGCGGCGAGAGGATCGCGATCGACGGCGTCGGCTTTGCCGCGGTGGGCCGGCTGCAGCTGCTTGCCGTGCTGCAGCAGCGGGCGCGCTCGGTCGGTGTCGAGCCCGAATACGCGCGCAGGATCGAGCGGATCGAGGAGCTCGTCGGCGCCGATCTCATCGTCGGCGCCGACGGCGCGAACTCGCTGGTGCGGCAGAGCTTGGCCCCCGAGCTCGGAGCCGGCGTGAGTCATCTGGGCAATTGGTTCGCCTGGTTCGGCACGACAAAGCGCTTCGAAACGCTGACGCAGACGTTCCGCACCGCCGAGTTCGGGTACTGCAACGCCCACCATTACCGCTACGCCGACGACATGAGCACGTTCATCGTCGAGCTCGACGCGGCGAGCTTCGAGCGTGCCGGTTTCGGACAAATGCGCGAAGCCGCGGCGAAGCAGATTTGCGAGCGGGTGTTCGCTGAAGACCTCGAAGGCCGTCCGCTAGTCTCGAATCGCTCGATCTGGCGGCAATTCCCCAACGTGCGCAACGAGCGCTGGTCGTGCGATAAATGCGTGCTGATCGGGGATGCGCTCCACACCGCGCATTTCTCCATCGGCTCCGGCACCAGGCTCGCAATGGAGGACGCGATCGCCCTCGATCGGGCGCTCGCCCGGCATCCGCGCGATCTTGGCGAGGCGTTGCCATCGTTCGAGGCGTCGCGCCGGCCGATTCTGGAAAAGCTCGTCGCCGCCGCGGATCGGAGCGCGCGCTGGTATGAGCGCTTTCCCGAGCACATGGCGCTTGAGCCGATCGATCTAGCGATGAGCTATGTGATGCGCTCGGGCCGCATCGACTTGGGTCGCCTGCGCCGGCTCTCCCCGCGCTTCGTCGCGCGCTACGAGCTGGAGCGGGGGAAGACATCCGAGGCCGTCGTCCCGGGGCCCGAGCGGAGTGAGGGAACCCGGGACCCATGACCACCATCGATGCGGTCTTCGAAGTCGGCGTTCATGGGTTCCGACTCTCGCGCCGACGCGCTCGGCCGGAATGACCATCCCGGACTATACCTGCTCCTCGAAGGTGGCCCGGAACGCATGCGCCGGATAGACCCCGAGGATCTTCAGCTCCTTGGAGAAGAACGCCAGCTCCTCGAGCGCCAGCGCGAGCGAGCGGTCGTCTGGATGGCCTTCGACGTCGGCATAGAATTGCGTGGCGAAGAAATTGCCCTCGATCATGTAGCTCTCGAGCTTGGTCATGTTGATGCCGTTGGTGGCGAAGCCGCCGAGCGCCTTGTAGAGCGCGGCCGGCACGTTGCGCACCCGGAATAGGAAGGTGGTGATGACGGTGCCGTCGTCGGCGCGCGGCCATCGCGACTCGCGCGCCAGCACGATGAAGCGCGTGGTGTTGTGCGCCTCGTCCTCGATGTTCTCGGCGAGAACCTCGAGGCCGTAGATCTCGGCCGCGAGGCTCGAGGCGATGGCGGCGCGGGTTTTTTCCGCGCGCTCGGCGACCTCGCGGGCCGAGCCTGCGGTGTCGGCGGCCACGATGGTTTTCAGCCCGAGCTTGCGGATGATGTTGCGGCACTGGCCGAGCGCCATGACGTGGCTCTCGACCGAGCGGATGTCGTCGAGCTTGGCTCCCTTGGGTGCCATGAGCTGATGCCGGATCGGCAGGAACCATTCGGCCACGATGTGAAGCCCCGACGTCGGCATCAGGTGATGAATGTCGGCGACGCGGCCGGCGACCGAGTTCTCGATCGGGATCATGCCGAGCGCGGCCTCGCCGGTCTCGACCGCCGCGAACGCGTCCTCGAAGGTCGGACAAGGCACCGCCTGGTAATCCGGATAGGCCTGATGACAGGCGATGTGCGAATTGGCGCCCGGCTCGCCCTGGAACACGATTCGGTTCGATGTGCTCATCGTTTTCCCATCAGCGGGTTTGTCGATCCGATCTGCGCATCACCGCCCGCACCAATTCCAGATCCTCCGCCGTGTTGACCTCGGGCGGGGCGCGATCGACGATCGCCACGTCAATGCGCATGCCGGCCTCGAGCGCGCGCAGCTGCTCGAGCTTCTCGCGGCGCTCGAGCGTCGAGGGCGGCAGCGCGACGAAGCGGCCGAGCGCGTCGCGGCGAAACGCATAGAGCCCGAAATGATGGTAAAGCGGCCCCTCGCCCCACGGGGCGGCGGCACGGGTGAAATACAGCGCGCGCAGCCGGTCGACCGCAACCGGCGAGCCGACGACCTTGACGAAATTCGGATTCTCTCGCGCAGCCGGATCGCGGATCTCGGCAGCGGCCGTCGCGATGTCGACTTGCGGGTCGGCGAGCGGGCGCAGCGCGGCCGCGATCGCGCCGGGATCGAAGCTCGGCATGTCGCCCTGCACGTTGACGACGACGCCGGCACGCCGTTCGGGATCGATCAGGTCCGCGGCCTCGTGGACCCGGTCCGAGCCCGATTCATGATCGCCTCGCGTCATCACCGCGCGGCCGCCCGCCTTGCTGACCGCGGCGATGATTTCCGCGCTGTCGGTCGCCACCACGACCGGACCCACTGCGGCCGCCGTGGCACGTTCGAGCACATGCACGATCATCGGCTTGCCGCAAAGGTCGGCGAGCGGCTTTCCGGGAAGCCGCATCGAGGCCAGCCGGGCTGGAATGAGGACGAGGACATCGCCTGCAGCCATCGGTTTCCGGGTTGCTCCGGCTCGACACGCTTTTGGTTTCGATCACGCCGCTGAAGCTTGATCCGCGGCCGTTGCGTGGTGCTTATACGGGTTGCCAGAGGCGAGGCAACCGGTTATCTGTCCGGCCGCATTCCCGCCGCCCGCGCCATGCAAAGAGCGCTTCCCCGATGGATTCCTTCGAAGTCAACAAGATCCTCGGCGCCGTCCTGTTCACCTGTCTGGTTCTGCTCGCGCTCAACATCACGGCGGGAGCCCTGTTCACCCCGGAGCCCCCGAAGAAGCCGGGCTACGAGATCGCGGTGCAGGAGGAGCCCGCCGGCGCGCCGGCGGCGGCGCCTGCGGCCGAGGAGCCGATCGAGCAGGCATTGGCGAACGCCGATCCCAAGCGCGGCCAGCAGACCGCAAAGGTGTGCCAGACCTGCCACACGTTCGAGAAGGGCGGCCCCAACAAGATCGGGCCGAACCTGTGGGGCGTGGTGGGACGCAAGAAGGGCAGCGAAGCCGGGTTCGCCTATTCGGACGCGCTCAAGTCCAAGGCCGGCGAGTGGACCGTGGACGACCTGAACAAATTCCTGACGAACCCGCGCACTTACGCGCCCGGCACCAAGATGAGCTTCGCCGGGCTGCAGCGGGTGAACCAGCGTGCCGACGCCATCGCCTATTTGAACACGCTTTCGGATAGCCCCCGGCCGCTGCCGACCGCGGCAGCGCCTTCCGCTCAGGCGCAGCCGCCCGCCGGCGGTCAGGCCGCTCCGCAGGGCCAGTCCGCCCCGGGCGCCAAGCCGAGTCCGCCGCCCGGCCAAGCCCAGACGCAATCGCCGGCGCAGCCGCAGACCACTTCACCGGGCCAGTCGCAGCCGCCGCAGCCGGGCAGTCCGCCGAGCCCCGCCCCCGGTCAGAAGAGCCAGTGAACGCCGGACCGGGGTGATTCTGCGGGCCGGCGCGGTCGCGGCGGCAGATGGTTCACCGGGATGTCATTGCGGACCCGCTAGCCGCAGCAGACATAGGCGGGATCATCGCGTTCACGTTCATCGGCCATGGAGCCGTCCGTGCGTCTAACCCGTCGAACCATCCTGCGCATCGGCTCGCTCGCGCTTGCCGCGCCCGCCGCGGGCATCTTGCAAGCGCTGCCGGGCGCGGCGCAAACCGCGCCCGGACTGTCGCGAAACTGGCGTCACGGCCTCTCCCTGTTCGGCGATCTGCATTACCCGGATGGGTTCCAGCGCTTCGACTACGTCAACCCGGACGCCCCGAGGGGCGGCACGGTGCGGCTGAGCGCGCTCGGCACGTTCGACAATTTCAACGTCGCGGTGGCGAGCGTCAAAGGCCAGCTGGCAGCCGGGCTGGGGCTGATCTACAACCGGCTGCTGGCGAGCGCGCAAGACGAAGTGACGACGATGTACGGCTTGCTGGCCGAGGCGGTCGACTATCCTCCCGACCACTCGTGGGTCGCCTACCGCCTGCGTCCCGAGGCGCGTTGGCACGACGGGACGCCGGTGACGGCCGAGGACGTGATCTTCTCCTTCGAATCGTGGAAGAAACTCGATCCCGAGCTTTCTGCCTATTACCGGCACGTCGTCAAAGCGGAGCGGATCGGCGAGCGCGAGGTGTCGTTCACGTTCGATTCGGCCGGCAATCGCGAGCTGCCGCTGATCGTCGGCGAGCTCACCGTGCTGCCCAAGCTTTGGTGGCAGGCGAGCGACAAGAACGGCAACAAGCGCGATATTTCCGTCACCACGCTCGAGCCGCCGCTGGGCGCGGGCCCGTACCGGATCAAGGATTTCGTGCCGGGGCGCTCGGTCGCCTACGAACGGGTCAAGGACTATTGGGGCGACCGTTTCAACGTCAACGTCGGGCAGAACAATTTCGAGGAGATGCGCTTCGAGTATTTCCGGGACTCTACGGTCGCGCTCGAAGCCTTCAAGGGCGATCAGATCGACTGGCGCACCGAGAACAGCGCCAAGAACTGGGCCACGGCTTACGATTTTCCCGCAGTGCGCGACAAGCGGGTCGTCATCGAAGAATTTCCGATGCGCAGCCGCGGGGTGATGCAGGCATTCGCCTTCAACATCCGGCGCGACAAGTTCAAGGATCCGCGCCTGCGCCGCGCGTTCAATTTCGCGTTCGATTTCGAGGAGATGAACAAGCAGATCTTCTATGGCCAGTACCGCAGGATCTCCAGCTATTTCGACGGCACCGAGCTCGCTTCGTCGGGCATCCCGGGGGGCCAGGAGCTGGAGATTCTCGAGACCGTCCGCCCCAAGATTCCGCCGGAGCTGTTCGCGACGCCGTACACCAACCCGGTCGCGGGCAACGCGGAAGCGGTGCGGGCCAACCTGCGCGAAGCGCTGAAACTGCTGAAGGAAGCCGGCTACGAGATTCGCGACCGCAAGCTGGTGAATGCCGCGACCGGCGAGCAGCTGAACCTGGAGATCCTGGTCGACGATCCGAGCTACGAACGCATCGTGCTGTTCTACCGGCCCTCGCTTGAGCGGCTCGGCATGGCCGTAAGCGTCCGCACCGTCGATGAGGTCCAGTACCAGAACCGGCTGCGGCAATGGGATTACGACATGATCATCGCGTCGTGGGGGGAATCGCTCTCGCCGGGCAACGAGCAGCGCGGCTATTGGGGATCCCAGGCGGCCGACATGCCCGGGTCGCGCAATCTCATCGGCATCAAGAACGAAGCGGTCGACGCGCTCATCGGCCGTGTCATCTTCGCCAAGGACCGCGCCGAGCTCGTTGCCGCCACCAGGGCGCTTGATCGCGTGCTGTTGTGGAATTTCTACGTCGTGCCGCAATGGACCTATGACAAGGCGCGAACCGCACGCTGGGACCGGTTCGGCAGGCCGCAGCGGCTGCCGCGCTACAACGAGCCGGATTTCCCCGGGGTCTGGTGGTGGGACAGCGATCGCGCCACCAAGGTCGGGACGCGCTAGTGCGCGGCGGGCTCGACCGCATGCCGGCCCGGCGGTCTGGCGCCGGGCGGACGCTCACGCGCCGCAACGTGCTGGCGCTCGGGGCAGGCGTCCTTGCGCTCGCGCCCGCGCGGCGCGCGGCGGCGATCGAAGCCGGCGGCGAGATCGAGACTCACGGGCTCTCCGCGTTCGGCGACCTCAAATATCCGGCGGATTTTGCGCATCTCGACTACGCCGATCCGCACGCGCCGAAGGGCGGTATGTTTTCCCAGGTCGGTCCGGAGCGGCAATACAACCAATCCTTCCTCACCTTCAATTCGCTCAACAGCTATATCCTCAAGGGCGACGGCGCGCAGGGGATGGAGCTGACGTTCGCCAGCCTGATGGCGCGCGCGGCCGACGAGCCGGACGCGGTCTATGGGCTCGCCGCCCGCGCCGTGCGCATCTCGCCAGACCGGCGCACCTACAAATTCCTGTTGCGCGAGGCGGCGCGATTCCACGATGGCTCGCCGCTCACGGCGCACGACGCGGCGTTCTCGCTCACGACTCTCAAAGCCAAGGGACACCCGATCATCCGGCAGTTCCTGCGCGATTTCGAGGACGCGCAGGCCGCGGATGCGGCAACGCTGGTCGTGCGGTTCGCCGATAAGCGCGCGCGCGACGTGCCGCTGTTCCTCGCCACGCTGCCGATCCTCTCCCGCGCCTATTATGCCGGCCGCACGTTCGACGAGACCAGCCTGGAGGTGCCGCTCGGCTCCGGCCCCTACAAGGTCGGCCGCTTCGAGCCCGGGCGTTTCATCGAGTACGAGCGGGTCGCGGACTGGTGGGGCGCCGAGCTGCCCGTTGCGCGCGGCCACAACAATTTCGACGTGGTTCGCTTCGAGTACTACCGCGACCGCGACGTCGCCTTCGAGGGCTTCACCGCCAAGAACTATCTGTTCCGGGAGGAATTCACTTCGCGGATCTGGGCGACGCGCTACGACTTCCCGGCGATCCGCGACGGACGCGTGAAGCGGGAAGTGATGCCCGACGACACGCCTTCGGGCGCGCAGGGCTGGTTCATCAACACCCGGCGGGAGAAGTTCAAGGATTCCCGCCTGCGCGAAGCGCTGATCGACGCCTTCGACTTCGAATGGACCAACAAGACCATCATGCACGGCTCCTACGAGCGCACCCATTCGGTGTTCCAGAATTCCGACATGATGGCGGCCGGCAAGCCCGGTCCGGAAGAGCTTGCCCTGCTCGAGCCGTTCCGTGGCACCCTGCCGGAGGAAGTATTCGGCGAGCCCTTCGTGCCGCCGGTCTCCGACGGTTCCGGCCAGGATCGCAGCCTGCTGCGCAAGGCGAACCAGCTGTTGCAGCAAGCCGGCCTGGCGGTGAAGGGCGGCAAGCGGGTCAACGCGCGCGGCGAGCCGATCGCCATCGAATTCCTGATCGACGAGCCCGGGCTCGAGCCGCACCACATGCCGTTCATCAAGAATCTCGGCGTGCTCGGCATCGAGGCCACGCTGCGGCTGGTCGACCCGGTGCAATATCGCGCCCGCGTCGACCAGTTCGATTTCGACATCACGGTCGAGCGTTTCAGCTTCTCGACGACGCCAGGCGATTCGCTGCGCTCGTATTTGTCTTCCGCCGCGGCGACGCTGAAGGGCTCGCAGAACCTCGCCGGGATCGCCGATCCGGTGATCGACGCCCTGATCGACAAGATCATCGGGGCCGACACGCGAGCCGCGATGGTGAGCGCCTGCCGGGCGCTCGACCGCGTCATCCGCTGCGGGCGATACTGGATTCCGCACTGGTACAAGCCGACGCATTGGTACGCCTATTGGGACGTGTTCGCGCGGCCTGCGGCAAATCCGCGCTACGCGCGCGGCGTTCCCGAGACCTGGTGGTACGATCGCGGCAAGGCCGCGAAACTCGAGCGCGCCGGCTGAGCCGGCGCCGATCGGATCGAGGAGATGAGCGCTTACATCGCCCGACGCATCCTGTTCATGATCCCGACGCTGCTCGGGATCATGCTGGTGTCGTTCCTGGTGGTGCAGTTCGCGCCGGGCGGCCCGGTCGAGCGGATGATCGCCAAGATCAGCGGCCAGGATACCGGCGCGACCTCGCGCATCTCGGGATCGGCGGGCGGCGATTTTGCGGCCCGCAATCAGTTCCAGGGCGCGGCCGGATCCGAGGTGATCAACTCCAAATATCGCGGCGCCCAGGGGCTCGATCCGGAATTCATCAAGAGCCTGGAAAAGCAGTTCGGTTTCGACAAGCCGGCCTACGAGCGCTTCCTCCTGATGCTGTGGAACTTCAGCCGGTTCGATTTCGGCAAGAGCTATTTCCGCGACGTTCGCGTGCTCGATCTGATCAAGGAGAAGCTCCCGGTCTCGATGTCACTCGGCATCTGGATGACGCTCTTGACCTATCTGATCTCGATCCCGCTCGGCATCCGCAAGGCGATCCGCGAAGGCTCGCGGTTCGACACCTGGACCTCAGGGGTCATCGTGGTCGGTTACGCCATTCCCGGATTTCTGTTCGCCATTCTGCTGATCGTGCTGTTCGCCGGCGGCTCGTTCTTCGACTTCTTCCCGTTGCGCGGCCTCACCTCGGAAAATTGGCACAGCCTGCCGTGGTGGGGCAAGATTCTCGATTATTTCTGGCACCTCACCCTGCCGATCCTCACCATGTCGCTCGGCGCCTTCGCCACGATGACCATGCTGACGAAGAACTCGTTCCTCGACGAGATCCGCAAGCAATACGTGCTCACCGCCCGCGCCAAGGGCTGCAGCGAGCACCAGGTGCTCTACGGCCATATCTTTCGCAATGCCATGCTGCTGGTCATCGCCGGGTTCCCCGGCGCATTCGTCCACGCGTTCTTTTCCGGCTCGCTGCTGATCGAGATCATCTTCTCGCTCGACGGGCTCGGCCTGCTCGGCTTCGAGAGCGTGCTCAACCGCGACTACGCCGTGGTGTTCGCCACGCTCTACATTTTTTCGCTGATCGGGCTCGCCGTGAATCTGATCTCCGATCTCACCTATACTTGGGTCGATCCGCGCATCGATTTCGAGACCCGGGAAGTCTGAAATGGATGCGACGACCAGCCCGAAGGTGCAGGAGACGAGCGGCATCACCCCGCTCGGCGTCGCCGCGCCGCCGCGTGCCGGCGGGATCCGCATCTCGCCGATCAACAAGCGGCGTTGGCAGAATTTCAAGGCGAACCGCCGCGGCTACTGGTCGCTGTGGCTGTTCGCGGCGATGTTCTTGCTCTCGCTGTTCGCGGAGTTCATCGCCAACGACAAGCCGTTTCTGGTGAAATACGCCGGTCAGTATTATTTCCCGGCACTGTTCACCTATACCGAGACCGCGTTCGGCGGCGAGTTCGAGACCGCGGCGGATTATCGCGATCCTTACGTGCAGAAGCTGATTTCCGACAGCGCCGGCTACATGGTGTGGCCGCCGATCCGCTATTCCTACGACACCCACAATCTCGATCTGCCCACCCCGGCGCCGTCGAAGCCGACCTGGCTGCTCACCGAGAAGGAGTGTCAGCCGGTGGTCGAGCGCAAAGGGCTGAGAGGCTGCGCCGACCTCGAGTGGAACTGGCTCGGCACCGACGACCAGGGCCGCGACGTGCTGGCGCGGCTGATCTACGGCTTCCGCATCTCGGTGCTGTTCGGGCTGGTGCTGACCGTGATCTCCTCGATCGTCGGCGTGGCGGCCGGAGCCGTGCAGGGCTATTTCGGCGGCTGGACCGATCTCCTGTTCCAGCGTTTCATCGAGATCTGGACCTCGATTCCCTCGCTTTATCTGCTGCTGATCATCTCCTCGGTGCTGGTGCCCGGCTTCTTCGTGCTGCTCGGGATTCTATTGCTGTTCTCCTGGGTGTCGCTGGTCGGCTTGGTGCGCGCCGAGTTCCTGCGTGGGCGCAATTTCGAATACGTCCAAGCCGCGCGCGCGCTCGGCGTCTCCAATCCGAAGATCATGTTCCGGCACCTGCTGCCCAACGCCATGGTGGCGACCATGACGTTCCTGCCGTTCATCCTCTCCTCCTCGGTGATGACCCTGACGGCGCTCGATTTCCTGGGCTTCGGGCTGCCGCCGGGCTCGCCCTCGCTCGGCGAGCTGCTCTCGCAGGGCAAGGCCAACGTGCAGGCGCCCTGGCTCGGGCTCACCGGGTTCTTCGCGGTCGCCATCATGCTCTCGCTGCTGATCTTCATCGGCGAGGCGGTGCGCGATGCGTTCGACCCCAGGAAGGCGTTCGCATGACCGCAATGACGGGCTCCGCCGAGAAGCTGATCGAGGTCCGCGACCTCTCCGTCGCATTCCGCCAGGGCGAGCGCGAGCTCTTGGCGGCCGACCGCGTCTCGTTCGACATCAAGCCGGGCGAGACCGTGGCGCTGGTCGGCGAATCCGGGTCCGGCAAGTCGGTCACCGCGCTGTCGATCCTCAAATTGCTTCCCGGCTCGGCGCGGCATCCCTCGGGCTCGATCCGCTTCAAGGGCCGCGAGCTGATGAAGCTATCGGAGCGCGAGATCCGCCACGTGCGCGGCAACGACATCACCATCGTGTTCCAGGAGCCGATGACCTCGCTCAACCCGCTGCACACGGTCGAGCGGCAGATCGCCGAAGTGCTGGAGCTGCACGCCGGCGTGTCCGGGGGGGCGGCGCGGGCGCGGGTCGTCGAGCTGCTCGCCCAGGTCGGCATTCCCGATCCGCAATCGCGGCTGGCGAGCTATCCGCACCAGCTCTCCGGCGGCCAGCGCCAGCGCGTGATGATCGCGCTCGCGCTCGCCAACGAGCCCGACTTGCTGATCGCGGACGAGCCCACGACCGCGCTCGACGTCACCGTGCAGGCGCAGATCATCAAGCTGATCAAGGATCTGCAGGCGCGGCTCGGCATGGCGGTGCTGTTCATCACCCACGATCTCGGCATCGTGCGCAAGACCGCCGAGCGCGTCTGCGTGATGCGCCAGGGCCGGATCGTGGAGCAGGGCGCGGTTGCCGACGTGTTCGCCGATCCGCAGCATCCCTATACGCGCGAGCTGATCGCGGCCGAGCCGAAGCCCGATCCCGCGCCGCTGCAGCCGGGCGCCCCGGCGGTGATTCGCGCCGATGACCTCAAGGTGTGGTTCCCGGTCCGCCGCGGGTTTTTGCGGCGCACGGTCGGCCACATCAAGGCGGTCGACGGGGTCAGCATCGAGGTGCGCAAGGGCGAGACGCTCGGCGTCGTCGGCGAATCCGGCTCCGGCAAGACCACGCTGGGCCTCGCGATCCTGCGGCTGATCTCCTCGCAGGGCCCGATCGTGTTCATGGGCAAGCCGCTGCAGGGGCTCAAGTTCAAGGGCATGCTGCCGTTCCGGCGCGACATGCAGATCGTGTTCCAGGATCCCTACGGCTCGCTCTCGCCGCGCATGTCGCTCTCCGACGTCATCGAGGAAGGCCTGTGGGTACATCACCCCGGCATGCCGAAGGCGGAGCGCGAGGAGCGGGTGATCCGGGCGCTGGTCGAGGTCGGGCTCGATCCGGAAACGCGGTTCCGCTATCCGCACGAGTTCTCCGGCGGCCAGCGCCAGCGCATCGCGGTGGCGCGCACGCTGGTGCTCGAGCCGACCTTCATCGTGCTCGACGAGCCGACCAGCGCGCTCGACATGCTGATCCAGGCGCAGATCGTCGATCTGCTGCGCGCGCTGCAGAAGCGCCGCGAGCTCACTTATTTGTTCATCTCGCATGATCTGCGCGTGGTGGCGGCGCTGGCGAGCCGCGTCGTGGTCATGCGCCACGGCAAGGTCGTGGAGGAGGGTCCGGCCGCCGAGCTGTTCGCGCGGCCGAAGACCGACTATACCCGCGCGCTGTTCGCGGCCGCGTTCAACCTCGAGACCGCCGTCGAGGGCGTGGTGGCGCAATAGATGATTCCCCGGGGGCGGGCGGCATGTCGGCGATCCTGCTGGCCATGACCGGAGCCGGATGGGATCCGGCGGAATGGCAGGCGCGATTTTCGGCGCTGGCGCCGCGCCGCGAAGTGAGAATCTGGCCCGACCGCGCCGGAGATCCCGCCGAGGTCGGCTATGTGTGCGCCTGGAAGCCGCCGCCGGGCCTGCTGGCGCAATTCCCGCATCTGAAGGCGATCTTCTCGCTCGGCGCCGGCGTCGATCACCTCATCGGCGATCCGCTGCTGCCGGCGGTGCCTCTCGTCCGCGTGGTGGACCGGGATCTCACGGCGCGGATGAGCGAGTACGTGGTCCTGCACGTGCTGCTGCATCATCGCCGCTTGCGGCTCTACCGGGCGCAGCAGCGCGAAAAAATCTGGCACGAGCATGCGCAGCCCGCGGCGAGCGAAGTCGCTGTGGGGATCCTGGGGCTCGGCGTGCTCGGAAGCGAAGCCGTCGAACTGCTGGCCCGGATCGGCTTTCGGATGGCGGGGTTTAGCCGCACCGAAAAATCACTCGCCGGCATCGAGACGTTCCACGGCAAGAACGGCCTCGACGCATTTCTCGCCCGCACCGAGATCCTGGTCTGCCTGTTGCCGCACACGCCGGCGACCGAAGGCATTCTGAACCTGGCATTGTTGCGCAAGCTCAAGCGCGACGGCGCGCTCGGCGGCGCCTATCTGATCAATGCGGGGCGGGGAATGCTGCAGGTCGACGCCGATATTCTCGCTGCGCTCGAGGAGAGTTCGCTCGCGGGCGCGAGCCTCGACGTGTTCCCGACCGAGCCGCTGCCGCGCGAGAGCCCGCTGTGGAATCATCCGAACGTGATCATCACGCCGCACAATGCCGGGGTCTCCGACCCGCGCGCATTGGCCAAGAACGTGCTCACGCAGATCGAGCGCTTCGAGCGCGGGCTGCCGCTCGAGCACGTGGTCGACCGCACGGCGGGATATTGAGCACAGCAAGAGATCTGATCTCGAGGCGCACAAGAAACGGATCTCACAGGTCGCGGCATATTTTTCCCTCTCAACGCCGACGCGCCGAGCGACGCACCTTACCGAGGCATGAAGCCGTCCGTCAGCGTCTGCATGAAGCTCACGAGCGCATCCTCCTCCGCGTCCGACAGGCCCAGCCGCCCCATTTTTTTGGTGTTCATGTTGTCGGTCGACTCGGGTGCGGGCCAGCACGTCGTACCTTCGCCGGGGTCGTTGGGCCGGCAGCGCGGCAGGACGTCCCGCGTATTGTAGAAATGCACGATTGCCCTCAGGCTGGTGAAATATCCATTGTGTCCATACGCTTTGACAAAGGCTGGATAGAGCCGCTTGTCTACATTGCGTAGCGTCGGCACTTGGAAGCGCGCCTGGTTGTCCGGCGCGAACTTGACCCATCTTGAATCTGCCACGGAGGGTTGGCTGAGCAGATGGCCCTTGGTGAGGAAACTGCCGACGCCGCCATCGACGAATGACGGTCCTGCTGGATTGGCGACATAGCCCAGTGCGTCGGGGCGATTTTCCGCATAGTAAGGAAGCCGCGGATTGGCAGGGGTGCCGATATTGCTGGCGGTGAAATCGGTGAACAGCGGATCCTCGCCGGGCCCGCCGTCGCGGTGACACTCGTTGCATCGGGCCTTGCCGCGGAACAGGTCGTAGCCCGCCTGCTCCTGCGGGGTAAGCTGCGCCTTGTTGGCGAGCACTGCGTCGAACTTCGAGGTAAAGGCCGTCACCTCGGCCGAGGCCTCATACATGGCGATGGCCTGCGCCATCTGATCGAACGTCGCGCCGACCCGGCCGCGATCGAGCTCGCTGAGATGGACCGGCGTCAGATCGCCGGCGGATGGGGGCCCCGGCCGGGCACAGACCTGCTCCACGTCGTTGGGCCACGCGACCGCGAATGCCTGCGGTCCCCACACCCTTTCGAAGAGGGCGCGATAGGGGCGCTGCGAGGCGCGATAAACCGCACATGCGATATCGGCCAGGCCCATTTCCACGGGGTTGGTCGGCGGCCCCTGCGCCTGTTCGGCCGCCGGATTGCCCAACCGGCGCCCGGTCGCACGCATGTCCCAGAAATTGCCGCCGACTAGATCACCTTGGCCGGGGTTGTAGTGCAGAACCGGCGAAAGCGGCGCGTACGCGTGCGTTTGGGGCTTGCGGTCGCTGTATCGTGTGCGCACCGAACCGGGATAGGCGCCGGTGGTCCGGTTCAGTTCCGACACGGGACCGGTGAAACCTGTCTCGGGCATGTGGCAGAAAGCACAAGCTTCATTGCGGTTCACCGAGAGGTGCTTGTCGTACAGCATCAACTTGCCGAGCAGCTCGATTTGCTGGACCTGATTGTCCGGCGGCGCGCCTAGCCGCTCGAGCGCCTGTGCCTCGATGCGGTCGATCTCGGCCTCGACCTGCGCAATTTCCTCCAGCGCCTTGGGCGAGAGCGTCAAGCTGGTCTCCCCCGCACCCAGGGCATCGGCGCCCAACGTGGCAACAACGGCGACCGGTCCGAGCACCACCACGGTCATCAAGGCGTTGATCCAGCGCGACCTCGTCATTCGCACCTCCATCGCCCCAAAACGCCGGCGGCACGGCGTGCAGAGTACCATCCAATTCAGGGTCGCGGCGTCCTTCGGCCCGGAAATCGCGGCGCCCCCGCCGCCACGAAGCCGAGCGGCAAGGTGACCACCATTGGACCAGCGCACCCAAATGCTGGCATCGACGCTGTGATCCGATGCCGGCCGCTCCGAACCGAGAATGGATGACGCGCGGCGAAGGGTCCCGACGGACGCTAATTTTCGACCGGATGAACACGGTGGACCCCGCATGCGCTGCCGTGGCGGCGAAAGCGCGTCTGCCGCTATGTCTGCTTCCAACAGGTAGAAATCACAGTCGCTTCACCGACGTGAGCTCGCTCCCGCTGGCGCGAATGCGGACGATGGCGTCCGCGGTCGGCTCGATCGCGACCATCATGTGAAAGGCGTTGGCGTGGACGAGCGTGTCGCGGTCGCGCGCGATCGCCACGTGGCCGGGCCAGAACAGGAGATCGCCGCGCCGCAGATTGCCGAATGCGGCGTCCGGCGCGACGGCAGCGCCGAGCGCCCGTTCCTGCAGGTCGGTGTCGCGCGGCACGGGAATGCCGCAGGCTTGCAGCGCGACCTGCAGCAGCCCGGAGCAATCGAGGCCCAGGCTGGTCTTGCCGCCCCACAGATACGGCACGCCGCGAAAGCGCTCCGCGACCGCGACGAAATCCGGTTCGAAGCTCCGCAGCGGCACCAGATGGTTTGCCGGGACGAAGCCGCCCGTCGCCGTCACCGCGAGGCGATCCTGTTCGCGCACGACGGCGAGCCGCGCCCCGAGCGAGGGCGCCGCGAGCGGCGCCAGCCTGATCGATGGCCCGGGGAAAATGAGCGTGCGGAGCGCCGCGACCCGATGCGTCGCTGCGGGACCGGGCGGCGCGAGCGAATTGGCCGGCAGCCAGCCGACATAGCCGTCGGATTCGAGCTGGCCCCAGGCGAAACCCTCCTCGGTGGTTTCGTAGATCATGACGTGCTCGCCCATCAGCGCCTCGGTCTCGAGCGCAGCGTCGGGCGCGGGCGCGCCCCGCACCGGCGCCTGTGCGTCGATGACCTCGTAGCGCTCGCCCTCGACGAACCGCGCCGCTTCGACTTTCCCCTGCAGATGCCGGGCGGCGAGGTCGGGCCGGGCCGCGGTCAGCCGCGGATCGAAATGCGTCACCGCGAAAGTCCCTTGGCGGTGCGCACCAGGAGATCGCCGAGCTGCTCGACCGCAAGCGCGCCCTTGACGGTGCGCTGGATCACCACGTTGCGGCGATCGGCGTCGTCGCGCCGGCGCGCGACCAGACCGAGCTTGCCCATGGTGTCGAGCGCGCGGGTGATCACGGGTTTGGTCACCTTGAGCTTCCTGGCCAGGCCGCGGACATTGTGCGGCGGGGGATCGAGATAGATGGTGAGCAGGATCGTGAGCTGGCGCGGCGAAAGGTCGGGCTGCCGGTCGGTCACCAGCGCATAGGAAAAATCGTGCAGCAGTTTCAGCGCCTGCGCCGGCCGGATCTCGACCGCCATCGCATCCTCCGGACCGCTTCGATGCCGCGGGCGCGAGCGCCGACGGCAAGGGGGATCGTTTCGGATGCGGAGTATTTTCTCCCGCGCGCCGCGCCGCAAGCGCCGCGATCAATGGTCGTAGCGGGAGGCCAATAGCGCATACAGCGCGCGGGCGGCCTGGCACTCGCCGCCCTCCGGGCGGCCCGGCTTGGCCGCGGGAGTCCAGGCATAGACGTCGAAATGAGCCCAGCTTTTCGCCGCCGCGACGAATTTGCGCAAGAACAGCGCGGCGGTGATCGAGCCCGCGAAGCCGCCGGTGCCGGTGCTCTTGATGTCCGCGATCTTGGATTCCAGCATCGGCTCGTAGCCGCGCCACAGCGGCATGCGCCACAGCGGATCGTTCTCGACCGCCGCGCAGGCCAGGAGCTCGGCCGCAAGCGCATCGTCCTCGGTGTAGAACGGCGGCAAGTCGGGCCCGAGTGCGACCCGGGCGGCGCCGGTGAGCGTCGCGAGATCGAACACGAGCTCGGGCGCTTCCTCGTCCGCCAGCGCCAGCGCGTCGGCGAGCACCAGCCGGCCCTCCGCGTCGGTATTGCCGATCTCCACCGAAAGCCCGTTGCGCGAGGGATAGATGTCGAGCGGCCGGAACGCCGAGCCCGAGATCGCGTTCTCGACCGCCGGGACGAGCACGCGCAACCGCAGTTTGAGCCCGCGATCCATCACCATATGGGCGAGCGCCAGCGCGCTGGCGGCGCCGCCCATGTCCTTCTTCATGATCAGCATCGCGCTCTCGGGCTTGATGTCGAGCCCGCCGGTGTCGAAGGTGACGCCCTTGCCGACGATCGTGACCTTGGGCGCCGCGGCGTCGCCCCAGGTGAGATCGATCAGGCGCGGGGCATGGCCGGAGGCGCGGCCGACCGCGTGGATCAGCGGCAAGTTCTCGGCCAGCAGCGCTTCGCCGACGATCGTGCGCACCGCCGCGCCGTGACGCGCACCAAGCGCCCGCGCGGCCGCTTCGAGCTCGGCCGGGCCGAGATCGTTCGCCGGCGTGTTGACGAGATCGCGGGCGAGCGCGACCGCCTCGACGATGCGGGAAAGCTCGGCGCCGTCGACGCCTTCAGGCAGCTCGAGCCGCATCTCCTTTGCCTCCGCTTTGCGGTAGCGCGCAAACCGGTAGGACCCGAGTGCGAAGGCGAGTGCGGCAAGCCGGCTGTCCGGGGGCGAATTGCCGAACCGATAGGTCCCGGCCGGCAACAGCGCGGGCAGCCGCCCCGCCAGAAACGGGTCTCCTGGCGACTTCCCGGCCGGCTCGAGCCCAAACAGCACGCCCGAAATTCCGCCGGCTCCCGGGAGCAGCAGGCATTGCGCCGGCTTCGGCTCGAAGCCGGACGCGTCGGCGAAGCTTCGCGCGGGCGCATCGAGGGCATGCCGCAGCGCCGGCCAGGTCGCATCGGTGACGAACCAGATCGGGACGGCGGTCCCGCTGCGCGTCGCGAAGGCCGGATGCATGGAGATTTCCCGTGGCGAGGCTCGCCCTCTAACACGGCGTCCGATCGCGGGAAAGCGGGCGACCCGGTCGGTTAACCGGGTATTAGGGTTAACGGATTATTGCTCGACCTGCCCGGCGGCGCGTCTGCTCGCCCGGGTGGGACGAGATCATGGCCCCATTTCTGTGCCCGCGGCCGTTTGGTCCGCCCGCGCTCGCGCTCGCGTTCCTTGCCGTGGCCGCGGCGGGCTGCCAGACGATGCACCCGACGACGAGTGCGGACACGACGGGCAGCGTGGGACTTGCCTCGTCGCTTCCCGTCGGCGCCCCGAACGATGGCGAGCCGCGCCGGGAGCTCGACGCCGCCGGCGCGCTCTACCGCGCCAATGCGGGCAATCCCGACGCCGCCATTAGGTATGCGGCGGCGCTGCGCGCCATCGGCGAGCGCGCCCAAGCCTCGGCGGTGCTGGAGCAGGCCTCGATCAAGCATCCCAGCAACAAGGCCGTGCTCGGCGCCTACGGCAGGGCGCTGGCCGACGCCGGCAATTATGCCCAGGCGTTCGAGATCCTGGGCCGGGCGCACACGCCGGATCAGCCGGACTGGCGCCTCCTGTCGGTGCAAGGGGCGGTGCTCGACCAGATGGGGCGGCACGAGGAAGCGCGCCGCTATTACGCCAGCGCCCTGAAGCTCGCTCCCGAGAATCCCGCGGTGCTCTCGAACCTGGGCTTGTCCTACGCGCTTGCCAAGGATCTCAAGCAGGCCGAGACCATTCTCCGCCGCGCGGCGGCACGGCCCGACGCCGAGGGGCGCGTGCGCCAGAATCTGGCGCTGGTGGTCGGATTGCAGGGCCGCTATCAGGAGGCGGAGGAGATCGCCCGCGCCGACCTGCCGCCCGAGGCGGCCGCCGCCAACGTCGCCTATCTGCGCGAGATGCTCTCGGGCAAGAGCGACTGGAAGAAGCTCGGCCGCACCAGCGCCGTCGCGGCGGCGTCGAGCGGATCGTAGGGATTTCTCGGCACGGCCTCGTGCCGCGGCCTCCCGCCGCCATTACGGCATCGAGAGCACCCGGATCGCCGCGGGCCCGAGGATGACCACGAACAGCACCGGCAGGAAGAACAGGATCATCGGCACGGTGAGCTTGGGCGGCAGGCCGGCAGCCTTCTTCTCCGCCTCCATCATGCGCATGTCGCGGTTCTCCTGCGCCATGACCCGCAAGGTCTGGCCGAGCGGAGTGCCGTAGCGCTCGGCCTGCTGCAGCGCGACGCATACCGCCTTGACGCCCTCGAGGTTGACGCGCTTTGCCAGGTTCTCATAGGCCTGCCGGCGGTCCTGCAGATAGGAAAGCTCGGCGGTCGTCAGCGTGAATTCCTCGGCCAGCGGAATCGACTGCGTGCCGATCTCCTGGGCGACCTTGCGGAACGCGGCTTCGACCGACATGCCGGATTCCACGCAGATCAGCAGCAGATCCAGCGCGTCGGGAAACGCGCGCTTGATCGAGAGCTGCCGCCGGGTGATCTTGTTCTGCAGGTAGAGCGAAGGAACGTGCACGCCGGAATAGGCGGCGATCAGGCAGACCGCGATCTTGATCAGGGCCGGCTGCTCGACATCGACCACCACGAACAGGTAGAACAGCGAGAAGATCAGGATCGCGACCGGCGCCACCATCCGGAAGAACAGATAGGTGATATAGGCCGCCTGGCCGCGGTAGCCGGCCTGGATCAGCTTTTCCCGCGCCTCCTGCTGACCCAGCCATTTCGCCAGGTTGAAGCGCTCCACCACGGTTTTCATGTATTGCTTGGGCGATTGCCGCAGACTGGCCTTTTCTCCGCGCGCCAGCCGTTCCCGCTCGCGCTGACGCAGCTTCTCGCGCTCGATCGCCACCGCCTTGAGCCGGCGATGGAGGTCGTCGCGGGCGAGCAGCGGCATCGCCAGCGTCAGCACCGTCGCGGCCGCGCCGACGGCAGCGAACAACGTGGCCAGGAACCGCGCATCCGACATTTTCTCGAGCAGGAATTCGATCATGGCGCCACATCAGAAATCGAAATTGATCATCTTCTTCATGACGAATACGCCCGTCATCATCCACATGGCGGAGACCACGAGCATCATGCGGCCGACCGGCGCCGTCCACAGAAGCTCGATGTAATTCGGGCTGGTGATGTACACGAGCAGCATCACCACCGGCGGCAGCGCGCCGATGATCGCCGCCGACGCCTTGGCCTCCATCGACATCGCCCGGATCTTGGCCTGCATGCGCTTGCGGTCGCGCAGCACACGCGACAGATTGCCGAGCGCCTCGGAAAGGTTGCCGCCGGATTTCTGCTGGATCGAGACCACGATGCCGAAGAAATTCGGTTCCGGCAGCGGAACGCTTTCATAGAGCTTGAGGCAGGCTTCCCCGACCGGCATGCCGATGGCCTGGGTCTCGACGATCGAGCGGAACTCGCTCTTGACCGGTTCCTGCGCTTCATTGGCGATGATCTTCAGGCAATCCCCGAGCGGCAGGCCGGCCTTCACGCCGCGGACGATCACGTCGACCGCGTCCGGGAATACGTTCAGGAACCGCCTTTCCCGGCGTTTCTTGAGAAAACCGAGGATCCAGCGCGGCAGGCCGAAGCCGGCCACCAGCCCCAGCACCACCGAGGCCGGCAGCCCGCCGCCGACGAGAAGCGCGCCGCCGATCACGCAAAGCCCGAGCGTGGCGCTGATCAGGTAGAACTGGCGCGGCGACCAACTCAGTCCGGCCTGCGCGAGCCGCAGCGGGAGGGCCGGATTCCTGCTCCGCTTCTTACGGAGTTCGAGTTCCTTGAGGCTCTCCTCGACCTGCTCGCGTCGCGATTTCGTGGCGCCGCGCGCGCTCGCCGCGCGGCTGGCTCGCTCCGGCCGCGCCACGCTCGCTTGGCGCTTTTCCGCCTGCCGCTCGCCGGACAGGAGCGGATAGAGGAACACCCAGAGCAGGCCGCCGGCCGCGGCAGCTCCGAGCAGGAACACGACAAGCGTTTGCAGCGGCATTGTGCTCCCCGCCTCACAGCTTCAGGGGCTCGCCGGCGACCTCGGCGGCGTCGAGCGCGGCGGCGAGCCGATGCTCTTCGCCGAAATAGCGCGCGCGGTCCCAGAATCGCGGCCGTCCGATGCCGGTCGAGCGATGCCGGCCCAGCACGTTGCCTTTGGCGTCCTCGCCGAGAATCTCGTAGACGAACAGGTCCTGGGTGATGATGACGTCGCCTTCCATCCCCATCACCTCGGTGACATGCGTGATCCGGCGCGAGCCGTCCCGCAATCGCGCCGTCTGGATAATCACGTCGACGGAGGCGCAGATCATCTCGCGGATGGTCCGAGACGGCAGCGAATAGCCGCCCATGGTGATCATGGATTCCAGGCGCGCGAGCGCCTCGCGGGGGTTGTTGGCGTGCAGCGTGCCCATCGAACCGTCGTGGCCGGTATTCATCGCCTGCAGCAGGTCGAATGCCTCCGCGCCGCGCACCTCGCCGACGATGATCCGTTCCGGACGCATGCGCAGGCAGTTGCGGACGAGGTCGCGCATGGTGACCTGGCCCTCGCCTTCCAGATTCGGCGGCCGGGTCTCGAGCCGGACCACGTGCGGCTGCTGCAGCTGCAGCTCGGCGGCGTCTTCGCAGGTGATGACCCGCTCGCTGTCCTCGATGAAGCGGGTCAGCATGTTGAGCAAGGTGGTCTTGCCGGAGCCGGTCCCGCCGGAGATCACCGTGTTGACGCGAGAGCGGCCGATCACTTTGAGGATCTCGGCGCCTTCCCGAGTGATCGTGCCATACCCGACCAGCTGATCGAGCGTGAGCTTGTCGCGCCGGAACTTGCGGATCGTCAGGGTGGGCCCGTCGAGCGACAGCGGCGGCACGATGACGTTGACGCGCGAGCCGTCGGGCAGGCGCGCGTCGCAGATCGGCGAGGAATCGTCAACGCGCCGGCCGACCTGGCTGACGATGCGCTGGCAGATGTTGAACAGCTGGTGATTGTCGCGGAAGCGAATGCCAGTCCTCTGAATCTTGCCGGCGACCTCGATGTAGACGGTCTCGGCGCCGTTCACCATGATGTCGGCGATGTCGTCGCGCGCGAGCAGCGGCTCGAGCGGGCCGTAGCCGAGCACGTCGTTGCAGATATCGTCGAGCAGCTCCTCCTGCTCGGCGATCGACAGCACGATGCTCTTGATCGCGATGATCTCGTTGACGATGTCGCGAATTTCCTCGCGCGCGGATTCGGCGTCGAGCCGGGCGAGCTGGGCGAGGTCGATGGCCTCGATCAGCGCGTTGAAGATCGCGGCTTTGACCTCGTAATAGCCCTGCGAGCGCGGCGAATCGACGACCGCGGCCGCGGCCGGAAGGGGCGGCGACCGGCGCTCGATCGGTGCCGTCGGCGGAGCGACGATCGGCGCCCCCAGCCCGGCGGCCGGCAGCGCGCGGCCAAGATCCGGGCTTGCCGCGGGCGCCGCCCCCTGCGGAGCGGGCTCCGCCAGGGCCTCGCCGCGAGCGTCCGAACCGGGGCTGGTGCGCTTTCCGAACACGCGATCACTCCGAAGCGGTGCTCACCCCTGCCGGCGCAGGAGCTTTTCGATCAATGGGCTCAGCAGGGCATTCCTCGATCGCTTGGCTTCGGTGCGGCCGGTCAGGAGCTGCGCCAGCTGCCGAAAGGTCTGCGCCGCACGATGCCCGGCTGCGACTTCGGCGATCATCTGTCCGTTGTTGGCGGCGGTCCCGAACACCTGCGGCTCGAAGGCGATGACGGCGGCCGGCTCCGCCTCGAGCGCCTTGGCGAAATCCGCGGGCTTGATCTCCGGCCGTTTCGGAATGCCGACCTGGTTGAGGCAATAGTGCGGGCGATGGTCGTTGGGGCGGCCCGCGCGCAGCAGGTCGAGCATGTTTTTCGCATTGCGCAGGTTGGCGAGATCCGGCACCGCGACGATCAGGATCTCGTCGGCGCCGACCAGGGTGCGCTTGGTCCACGCCGTCCACATGTGGGGAACGTCGAGGACGATGCACGGAACCGTGGCGCGCAGGACGTCGAAGGTGGATTCGAAGGCGTCCGCGTCGAAATCATAGACGCGATCAAGCGTGGCGGGTGCAGCCAGCAGGCTGAGGTGATCGGTGCATTTCGACAGCAGGCGATCGATGAAGGCGGTGTCGATGCGCTCGGGAGAGAGCACTGCGTCGGCGATGCCCTGGGACGGGTCCTGATTGTAATCGAGACCGGCGGTGCCGAACGCCAGGTCGAGATCGGCCACGACCGAATCGAGCCGCAGATCGCGCGCCAGCGCCCAGGCGATGTTATGGGCGATCGTGGAGGCGCCCACCCCGCCTTTGGCGCCGATTACCGCGATCGTACGTCCCACGGGCTTCACATCCGGCGCGCTGAACAGTCCGGACACGGCGCGGATCAGGCCGAGGGCATCGACCGGCGCGATCAGGTAATCGCTGACCCCGCGGCGCACCAGCTCGCGGTAGAGCACGACGTCGTTCACCCGTCCGACGACGATCACCCGGCTCGCGGCATCGCAGACTTCGGCGAGTTGATCGAGACCGGCCAGCAGGTCCTCGCCGCGGTTGCCCGATTCGATGAGGATCACGTTCGGCGTCGGCGAGCTGCGGTAGGCCTCGGCCGCCGCCGCGATGCCGCCCATCTGCACCTTGACGTGCGCCTTTGCCATGCGGCGATCTTCGCCCGCCGCCTGCATCACCGCGGCGGTTTCCGCGGCTTCGCAGAACGCCTGGATCGACACGCGAGGGAGCGGCGCGATGTGCACGGCGGCGGCCGGCGTCGCGTCGGCCGCGTCGGTTTCGCTGGATTTGATGGCATTTCGCATCATTTGCCGACGTCGCTGATCTTGCCGTCTTTGTCGGTCGCATACTTGCCGGATGGTTCCTCGCCCTTGCGGTATTTCTCCAGCACGGTCGAGCGCCGCGCCGCATAGGCCGGAGTATCGCCGCGCGGCTGCACCAGATCCGCCGGGTTGTCCACCATGGCGGCCAGGTTGCGCTGATTGGCGCAGCCGAAGTTCCAATATTCGCGGTTCTGGAAGTCGGCGCCGTCGAGGCTCGGGCCGATATCGTGGGGCCATAGCCCGCAGGGTCCCGCCTCCGCGATCATGTTCGGATAGAGGATCCGGATGGTCGCAAGCCGCATCGGGTCCGCCGGGCGATACCGGCGCGCGACGACCGCACCCGGCGGAACGCCTGTCGCCGACAGGACCGATCGGATCTCGCGAAGCGCCGCGGCAGCCGCGATCTCGTTGCCGGTCGCCACCGGCACCTCGATCATCATCCGGCCGGTCGCCTCGCGCCGCCATCGGTGCGCGAACGCGACGACGTCGGCCCGCTGCGCGGGGGTGAGGCCGCCGCGATCGGCGCCGACGAATATTTCGAGCGCGTGCTCGCCCTCGCGGATCGCGATCGGGTGGCGCTGGCGCACATCGTTCGGGTAATTGTCCACGACCTGCCGGTCGGAGTAGCAGCCCGAGAGCGCCGCGGCGAGCGCGAGCACCGCGGCGAAACGCGATATCCCCGCGGCGAGCCGGTTGCGCATGCCGGCCGAGAGCTGGGACATGAGATCGTTCTCCTCGTCTCGTCCGGTCAATCGAGAATGAAGCCGTAGTTGCCGTAATAGCCGGTCTGCGGGTCGGGCCGGCCGGCCGGGCCATAGATGCGGTTGAGCCGCCCGAGCAGGATGGTCGCCGGATCGGGGGCGTCGGCGAACCCGTCATCCGGCCGCGACAGTTCCTTCTGGGCGACCGCCCGCACCACGTAGGGGGTCACGAACACCGTCAGCTCGGTCAGATTGTTCTGGTAGTCGCGGCTCTTGAACAACGTGCCGAGGATCGGGAGCTGCATCAGGCCGGGAATGCCATTGATCTGCTGTTTGGTCTCTCCTTGGATCATCCCGGCCATCGCCAGCGAGCCCCCGGACGGAATCTCGAGCGTGGTCTCGGCTTGCCGCGTCTTGAGGCCGGGAATCGTACTCCCGCCCGAGACGGTAAGCCCGAATTCGTTGGTCAGCTCCGAGACCTCGGTCTTCACTTTGAGGCTGATGCGACCTTCGGAGAGCACGACGGGTGTGAAAGCAAGCGCTACGCCGAATTTCTTGTAAAGCACCGTAGTCTGGCAGTGACCGGTCTGATCGCAGCTGACACCCCCGAAAACCGGAAACTCGCCGCCGGCTAGAAAATTCGCGCTCTCGCCGGAGATCGCCGTCAGATTGGGCTCGGCCAGGGTGCGCAGCACGCCGGCCTGTTCCATTGCCCGCAAGGTTGCCTTGATGGATTTTACGCTTCCCGTAAGAAAGCTGTTGTTCAGCGGCTGTCCCTGTACCGAGAACGGGTTGTCGGTGTTGAAAGTGACGGCCGTCGTGCCGTACCCGAGACTGCCACTGAGGTTGATGCCGAGCTGCTTGATGACGTTGCGCTGCACCTCGGCGACTGTCACCTTGAGCATTACCTGGTCGCGGCCGTGAAGGATCAGGCTGTTGACCACCTTGGTCGGGTCGCCCACCAGCCGGGCGGCGAGATCATAGGCCTGCTGCGACTCGGCGGCGCTGGCCACGCTGCCGGAAAGCATGACGCCGTCGCCCACGCCCTCGAGCCTGACGTCGGCCTGCGGCAGCAGCTGCCGCAATGCGGCACGCATGCCGTTGAGGTCGCGCTTGACCGCGATATCGAAGCCGGCGATCTGGCGTCCGTCGGCGTCGAAGAAGAACACGTTGGTCTGCCCGATCGCCGCGCCGATGAGATAGGCGCGCCGCGCCGAGCGGACGATGGCGTTGGCGATGGCCGGATTGGCGACCAGCACGTCCTTGATGTCGCGGGGCAGGTCGACGACCACCGATTTGCCGACGCCCAGCGCCACGAACCGCGAGCCCGTGTCCTCCGCCGCGATGTGGATCCCCGCGGCGGGCGCCGGCTCCAGCTCCGCAGCCGCAAGCATCGCGCAGCTGGCGGCGAGAACGGCGGCCAGGAGGGCGACGATGCGCGCAGTTTTCATACGCTTCACTTTCCACTCACGCTTCGACCGGAGCGGTGCTCGTTACCGGATTTGACCAGCGAAACGTCAATCCATGGTTAATGAGGCGTATCGAATTGAAGTTAACCGATCGTTGCGACGGAAACTGCCGGGTGCCGCGCGCGGTCAGCTTGCGAGCGCGTGCATCCATATGGTGTCCGGGTAGACGATGAGCGCCGCGGCCGCGAGGGCGATCCCGTAGGGCACGCCGGCATCTTTTCGGTGCAGCCGCTCCGCCCAGCTCGCGCCTTGGAGCGCGATCGGCAGGGGAAACAGCCGAAACTGCAGGACCAGCAGCGTAAGCGCCCCGCCGAGCAGGGAGGCGACGAACAAATACGGCAGTAGCTGGTCGAAGCCGAGCCAGAGCGCGGTCGCGGCGGCGAGCTTGGCGTCCCCGCCGCCGATCCAGCCGCAGGCAAACAGGCAGAATGCCACGGCGAGAGCCGTAAAACCCGCCGCGGCATGCATCCCGATTTCGCCGATCCCCATGCCTGCCGCCGGAGCCAGGACGAGAAACCCCGCCGCCAGCGCCAGCGACACCTTGTTGGAGATCGTCATGGTCAGCAGATCGCTCGATGCCGCGAATGCCATCAGGGCCGGGAACAGCAGCAATCGGGTCGCGTCGATGATCATGGGGCGGTTCCATGCGGCGCGGGACGGGCCGCGGCTCCGCGGCAATCTAGGCCGGCGCCTCGTTGCCGATTTGTTAGCGCCGTCGCGAGGATTCTCGTCAGCGAGTCGGGCGCGGGCCCGCGATCATGCCGCGCAGAGTGCCGCAGGGGGCGCGACCGCGGCGGACGTTTCCCGATAATAGATGTCCCGATCGAGATCCTCGCAGACGTGATCCGCCGGAACCGGATGCATGGCGCGCAAAAACGAGTGCGGGTAGGGAAAGAAATTGAAGTGAGGATTGAACGTGTATTTATATTCGCGTTCCCGCGGCACGACGATGATGAGGCGCCGGCGAACGATGCGGCGCAGCTCGGCGATCGCGGAGCGGTAATCCAGAATGTGTTCCAGCACATGCGTGCACACCACGGTATCGAAACTGCGGTCTGGGAACGGCAATTGCTCGATCTTGGCCGCGATATAATCGACGCCCGCCGTAGCCCCAGTGCCGTCGATGACGAAGTCGACCCCGACGAGGCGCCGGATCTCCGGGCGTTTCGCGCGTATCCGGCTGAGCAGATGACCCGTGCCACACCCCACGTCGCACACGCTCTCGCCCGTCGTATCGGTGATGATGCGTTCGATGCATCGTTGCGAATTGTCAGTCAGAGCATGCACCCGAGGATGCTTGCGGTAGAGCGCCTCGTATTCCTCGGGCGACAGAAATGGCGCTCGGGCGCGGAAGCTGGCGAGATGTTGCATGTGGTCGCCCCACGCCAGTCTGGCGATCGCCAGGAACAGGCCGGAGTCGCGTAGCGCCGGCGGCTGCAGCTCTTCGAGCACGTAGCGGATACGGTTGGTCGTTTCGCGGCGCATCACGGATACCAATCAGCCCCGGTGCTGCTCATCGGGCTCGATGCTCCAGACCATCTCGGCGCGCTCGGTTCCGGTTCGCCCGGGCGCCGGCAGCTCCAGATAGCGCATGCGCTTGAGCTCACGGCGGGTCGCGGCGATCGCCTCGGTCACGATGCCGCAGAACAGGTTCAGGAACGCCAGCTGCATGATGCTCGCCGCCAGGATCGCGGTCGGCAAGCGCGGCACAAGTCCGGTCTCGACATAGGTGACGATCACGGGGGCTGCGGTCGCCAGCGATGCGAGGACGAGCCCGATGAACAGCGCTCCGAAGAACCGGAACGGCTTGAGCGCCTTGTACATCAGCACGATGGTGGCCAGGATCCGTGCGCCGTCCCGGAAGGTCTTGAGCTTGCTCGCCGAGTTTTGCGGCCGTTCGCAATAGCTCAACGCCATTTCGGCGCTGGCGAGCTTGAGGTCGAGCGCATGGATCGACAACTCGGTCTCGATCTCGAAGCCGGAGGAGGCCGCCGGGAAGGATTTGGCGAAGCGCCGCGACACGACCCGGTAGCCGGACAGGATGTCGGTGAATCCCGGCCCGAACAGGCGGGCGACGATCCAGTTGAACAGCCGGTTGCCGAACCGATGGCCGCGCCGAAACGCCTGCTCGGCTCCGATGCGGACCCCGACCACCATATCGACGTTTTGCACGACCAGCGCTTCGACCAGGCGCCCGGCAGCCGCCGCGTCATACGTGAGGTCGCCGTCGGCGAGGACGTAAACATCGGCCTCGATGTCGGCGAACATCCGCCGCACCACGTTACCCTTGCCCTGGTACATCTCCCGCCGCACCAAGGCGCCGGCAGCCGCCGCGACCTCGGCCGTGCCGTCGGTCGAATTGTTGTCGTAGACGTAGATGCTCGCGCCCGGCAACACGCGGCGAAAACCCTCGATCACCGCCGCAATGGTCGCCGCCTCGTTGTAACAGGGAATGAGAACCGCGATCGATTTGTTCTTGACGAAGGACGCATGCGGAAACAGCGACGCGAGTTCCTCCCGAATCCGCAAGGTCCCATTCATGGCTCAGGTCCGAGGGCGACAGCGCGGATGGCAAGGCCGCATGATCGATGCAGGTCAACCTAGGTACTGCTGTGCTTGGCTGCGCCGGCTCCACTGCTCCGGCCGGCAGCTGGCACATGGCAGCGGGCGTAGGCCCCGGGGATTGCATCAACGAGAGCAAACCCAGCGAACACGTATCTGCGTCGCACGAGGCACGCGACGATATGGGTCAGCCCAACCGCGGCGGCTTTGGCGCTCGACGCGCCGCCGCCGATAATCATCGTAAGTACGCCGATCACCGCAGGCTTTGCCGCCGACCCTCGCGAGATGCGCTCCAACTCGCAGCTCCTTGCCGTCCGTGACGCTCTGTCTCTTCACGGTGTTAACCAATTCCTTGTGGACGATCGGTTAGAGGTTCGACAGCCAAGGACCGAGAAGGGTCGCCAGATGCCACTTGCGTCCACGGATGATCGCCTGCCCGTCGTGGCGATTCTGCTTGTATGGTTGGCGGCCGCACTCGCGATGGCGATGCTGTATTGGCCGCGATTGGATGAATCTTTTGCGTCCCCCGACAACTTGATGCGACTTGTCCAGGTTCGGGCGCTGCTCGACGGCGCGCCCTGGTTCGATCCGCACGAGCCGCGGCTGGCTCCGCCGCTGGGCTACGACACTCATTGGTCGCGTCTGATCGATGCCGGAATCGCGGGTTTGATCGTACTGTTTCGACAGCTTGCCGCGCCGGATCTTGCCGAGCGGCTCGCGCGCTGCATCTGGCCGCTACTCTTGTCGGGGCCGGCAGTGTTCGCGGTGACCGCCATTGCGGTGCGGCTCGGCGGGCCCGGTGCGGGCCGCGCCGCGCTGATGGCCGCACTGCCGACGCTCGCATTGCTGCCGACATTCCGGCCTGGCGAGATTGATCATCACAACGCCCAAGTGACGCTGTCGCTGATAACGTTTGCTTTTGCGGTGTGGGGCGATCGCGCGTATTTCGCGGCGGCGGCGGGCATTGCGGCCGGGGCGCTGCTCGGCGTCGGACTCGAAGCCGCCTATGTCCCCATGTTCGTGGCCGCCGGCTTCGGGCTGCTATTTGTGCACGACCCGGCCTGGGCTTCGCCGGCGCGGCATTTTGGCGGCGCGCTGGCGCTCTCGACGCTCGCGTTCTATTTCGTGCTGACGCCAACTGCATTGCGATTTGCGCCGGCATGCGATGCGCTTGCCGTCAACTCGGCGTTGGCGATTGCAGTGGGAGCGGGGGGACTCTTCATCATCGCAGCATTGGGCGTTTCATGGAGCAGTCGCGCGCGATTGCTGGCCCTGGCCGGGGCGGGTGCCCTGGCTCTCGGGACCTTCATCGCCTGCCAGCCGCGTTGTCTCGGCGGACCCTTTGCACTCGTTGATCGATCGATATTCCCTTTGTGGGTCGACCGCGTCTCGGAAATGCAGTCGCTCGGTATGCTATTTCAGGCCGAAGGATTGCAGGCAGTGGCCTACGTCGGCTTTCCGCTGATCGCAACCCTCGCCGTATTGTTGGTCGCGTGTAATGGACCGCAGTCTCCGCTTGCTTGGCCACTGATTGTTGCTTTCGCCCTGGCCGAATCGATCATGTTCGGTCAAATCCGGATTTTCGTCTACGTGACATGGCTCGGGCTGCCGTTCGTCGGCGTTGCCGCGCAGCGGCTGGCGGCTCGGAGCGCTCGTCCCGCCTTGGCGCAGATGCTGGTCGCGGTAATCGCCAGCCCCGCAATCATCACGCTGGCAATCGGGGCGCTGGCATACCAAGCTGCGGAGGCAGCGAATCGGGACCGGGCCGGCGATGAAAACCTGTCCTGCTTTGTGCCGAGCAGCTTTCATGCCCTCGCCGCATTGCCTGCCGGGCTGGTGATCGCCGCGATCGACCTTGGTCCCGCTGTCCTGGCTTACACGCCACACAGCGTCATTGCCGCGCCATACCATCGTGCCGACAGAGCGATCCGGTTTAATCAGGAGATCATGGACGGGCCGATCGCGATGGCAAAAGAGCCTGTCGAAGCCAGGGGCGTGAATTATGTGGTTTTATGTAGTGGATTTCAGCGCAAATTGTCTCCCGGCGGCCTCGAGGAAGGACTGCTTGCCGGCACCGCCGTCTCCTGGCTCGAGTCCATCGCCAATGATAAGGACAAGGCGGAGCCGTTGAGGATCTGGCGCGTGAAGCGCTGATTCGGCTTCCGCAATTACTCCGGCTGACTCTGATTCATCGACCCTGTCCGAACGGAACGGGGCGCTCCAAAACTCTGCCGGCAAAATCGCGCCGGTGAGAACGCGAGCAGTTAATGGCCCACCACTCCGGTCCGGCTGGCACCACCAAACGCAACGGCTCCGGGTTGCGCCGGAGCCGTTGCTTGATCACGAGGGACGCGATCGAACGCGTCGAACGCTCACTTGACCGCGTTCGCCACGTTGTTGAAAGTGCCGGAAAGATTCGTGCCGACCAGCTGCACGGCGGTGATGATAACCACCGCAATTCCTGCAGCAATCAGTCCGTACTCGATGGCGGTCGCTCCGCCCTCATCGTGCATGAATCGCGACAACAGCGTCTTCATATTGACTCCCTTGATCCGCTTGACTAGTCAAAGCGCCGCCCGGAGAGCTCCACTACCTTGCCTCCCCTCTAGCGCGCTGGGGAGAGTAGCGGAGAACCTCTGCATCAATGTTTAATCCGAAGGCTGCAATCATATGCATCCAGCGTATTTGAATCCGGCATGATCCAAGTTGTCTGACGACCTGGTTAATGAAATATTCCGCGGCAAAGCAGCGCGGCGACCGCGGGTTAGACGGTCAATCCAGCAAGCGGAACGTCAAGCTGAAGAGATCGCTGGGAACAGCTGTAAGCTTGCCGGCGATTGAAAGCGCGACGGTTAGGGTCGCGGCCGACAAGATTGCAGCAATGAGAATGAGGCTGTATTTCAGCGCGGCGACACTCGAACCGTGATGAGCTCCACGGGGTGAGGCATGCCTCATGGCAATTCCCGACCGGCTATCTGCAGAAACGGAATGACTCCGGCCTTGTGCCGGAGCCATTCGTCGTGTCGACGTCAAATGAAATGGTTATTTGACCGCATTGGCTACGTTGTTGAACGTGCCACTGAGGTTGGTGCCGACCAGCTTCACGGCGGTGATGATCACCACAGCGATGCCGGCGGCGATCAGGCCGTACTCGATGGCGGTCGCTCCGGACTCGTCCTTCACGAACCGCGAAAACAGGTTGTGCATTGGGTAGCTCCTTGATCCACGTGGCTGTCTGAAGCACCGCCCGGCGGACGTTATGAGCATCGCCCCATCCGAACGTCGCGCGAACATAACTAGCAGCCCTTGCATCAACGTTAATCCGATCGAGCAATTCATCGGTATAGGTCTCGGTTGTCTTCGTAGTTAACGCAGCCTTGCGATCCGGCGCGAGCGGCGGCGTCCGCGCGACATTTGCATTTCGTTCACCCATTTGCAGTCAACTCGCAATCGAGCTGCGGTGGATGGGTGCGGCCCGACGGCGCAGATCGGGAGTGGCGTGATGGCGTGGCGTTACCGACGGCAGGCGATGGCGATGATGCTGCTCGCCGCCGCCCTGGTGCCGGCGGAGCGCGCGGGAGCCGCCGATACCATCGACGTCGTTCTCGATCAGGCGAAGATCGTCAAGCTGCCCGACCGGGTCGGCACCATCGTGGTGGGAAATCCGCTGATCGCCGATGTCTCGGTGCAATCCGGTGGGATGCTGGTCGTCACCGGAAAGGGTTACGGCCGCACCAACATCATCGTGCTCGACCGCGGCGGCAATGTGCTGGTCGAGAAGGTGGTGCAGGTGCAAGGCCCGGGCGCCGACGTCGTGGTCGTCTACCGCGGCAGCGAACGCGAGTCCTACAGCTGCGCACCCAAATGCGAGCGCCGCATCACGCTGGGCGACGCGCCGGCGTATTTCGACGCGACGCTGAACCAGGCCGGCAGTCGCGCCGGTCAGGCCATGGGCGGCGGACAGGCTCCGCAGCCGCAGCGCTGAGGCGCCGCGCTGCGATCGCCGCTCGCGACCGTCGCGAGGATGGTTGGCGAAATATCACCCCAGGGTTCCGCCGACGGCGGCTCGGAGGCGACATTTCGAAAACGCGTATTTTCGCTCATGGTTCTCGCAACGTTCATCGTTCCCAACATCCGGACCTATTTGATCTGGGCGAGGTCCAGTACGCCCACAATCCGACGTTCGGCTACGTGCTCACCGCTACGTTCACGCTCAAGAGCGAGATGGACATGGCCCGCGGCTATCGAGCATGGCGACGCGCGTCAATTCCCGAAGGCCCCCGCCGGCTTCACGGGATCGGCAGCGCGGTCGTCGACTTGATCTTCTCCATCGCGAACCGCGACGTCACGTTCTTGAGCGGCACCGCCGCGATCAACCTCTTGTAAAATCCGTCGTAGCCCTGGATGTCGGTCACCACGACGCGCAGCATGTAATCGACGTCGCCGGCCATGCGGTAGAATTCCATCACTTCCGGCATCGCCTCTACCACTTCGGCGAAATGCGTGAGCCAGGCCTGGCTGTGGTCCCCGGTCTCGATCGAGACGAACACGGTGACGCCGAGCCCGATCTTTTCCGGATCGACGATCGCGACCCGTTTCCGGATCACGCCCTCGGCCTCGAGCCGCTGGATCCGCTTCCAGCACGGGGTCGAGGACAGGCCGACGCGCTGCCCGATCTCGGCGACCGAAAGCGAGGCATCGGCCTGCAGCACGGCGAGGATTTTTCGGTCGATGGCGTCCATCCGGCTCATGGCTGGCCCCCCTTGCGGCGAGCGCCGCTTGAGGCTGATTATGACGGGGAAGATTATTCTATCACAAGAATACTTTCGATTGTGCTTGAGCCAAGATAAGCAACTACAACGCGGCACTGCCATGATTTCGCCAGCCGATGATCTTCCAGCGGGTGACCGCCCTGCGGTAGCAGCCAGGTCCGAGGGCCGGCATCGCGTTGTCATCGTCGGCGGCGGATTCGGCGGCCTGGAGGCGGTCACCGGGCTTGCCGGGACACCGGTGAGCATCACCCTGATCGACCGGCGCAACCACCACCTGTTTCAGCCGCTGCTCTACCAGGTCGCGACCGCGTCACTGGCACCCTCGGAAATTGCCTGGCCGATCCGTTACCTCGTGCGCGGGCGGCCAGAGGTCACAACCATGCTTGCCAATGTGGTCGGCGCGGACGCCAATGCCCGCCGCGTCCTCCTCGATGACGGTCGCGCCTTGCCCTACGACACGCTCATCCTCGCGACCGGGGCCCGCCACGCCTACTTCGGCCATGACGAATGGGAGACATTTGCGCCGGGTTTGAAAACCCTGGAGGACGCCACGACCGTCCGCCGGCGTATCCTGCTCGCCTTCGAGGCAGCGGAAAGCGCGGCCGACCCGCAACGGCGCGCCGCATTGCTGACCTTCGTCATCATCGGCGCCGGCCCGACCGGCGTGGAACTGGCCGGCACGATCGCGGAATTGGCCCGCGTCACCTTGCCGCCGGACTTCCGCAACATCGATACCCGGACGGCGCGCGTCATTCTGATCGAGGCCGGGCCTCGGGTGCTGGCGGGCTTTGCCGAAAACCTCTCGGCATATGCGCACCGCTCGCTTGAACGCCTCGGCGTCGAGGTCGAGCTCAATCAACCGGTCTCCGAATGCTCCTCCGACCGCGTCGTCTTCGGAGGCCGCGGTGTTGAGGCCAGGACCATTATCTGGGCTGCCGGCGTAAGGGCGTCGCCGGCGGCCGAATGGCTCGGCGCGCCAGCCGACCGCGCCGGCCGAATCATGGTTCTTCCGGATCTCACGGTTCCGGGACGGCCGGAAATCTTCGCCATCGGCGACACGGTGACGATCGCGGGCCCCGATGGACACCCGGTCCCCGGCATAGCGCCCGCCGCAAAACAGCAAGGGCGTTACGTCGCCAGGGTCATCAAAAGCCGCCTGCGCGGAGACACGACGCCCCATCCCTTCCGCTACAGACATGCGGGCAGCTTGGCCACGATCGGCAAGCGGCTCGCCGTAATCGACTTCGGCCGTTTCAAGCTCCGCGGCGCCCTGGCGTGGTGGATTTGGGGCTTCGCGCACATCTACTTTCTGATCGGCTTGCGCAATCGGCTGAGCGTTGTCCTCAACTGGCTGTGGATTCACACCCGCGATCAGCGCAGCGCTCGGTTGATCACCCGGGGACAGCAAAGTGCGGACAGGTCTCCGCCTGAATAGCAATAAGCGGGGTCGCTGGATTCGACGGCAATGATGCCGCCGTACGCCGAACAAATCCGAGGGTTTCATGCACATCTCGCGCTCGTTGGAACAGCCGGTTGGCGAAGCCATCACGTTTGACCGGTTTCTCGCCGTCGACATCCGCGTCGGCACGATCGTTGCGGCGGAGCCGTTCCCGGAGGCGCGCAAGCCGACGCTGAAGCTCGTCATCGATTTCGGACCTTTCGTCGGGCGCAAGCGATCGAGCGTGCAGGTCGTCAAGCACTACCGGCCGGAAGCGCTCGTCGGCCGCCAGGTGGCGGCAGTCGTCAACTTTCCGCCGCGGCAGATCGGAAAGTTCATGTCCGAGGTGCTCACGCTCGGCTTCCCGGACGCCGACGGCGAGGTCGTATTGTTCGCGCCGGACCACAAGGTCCCGGACGGCGGCCGCATGTTCTAGGCGCGAGCACTCTCTCTCGCCGCCGCAAGCTCGCGGCCAGCTCCGCGAATTCAGGATCTTGATGTTTCGGCGATGCCGACTCGGGGCCTGGACCGGGCAGGCACTTCTTCCTCCATCCAGGCGCGGATGAGGTGGTAGGCGATGGCGACCGGCGGCGGCGTGGCGAATCGCTCGGGATGTTTTCGCATCAGCATTTGCGCGACTTCGGCGCGGTCGAACCAGCGCGCATCCTCGAGCTCGGTCTTGTCGATCGCGAGCTCGGTCGAGCGCGCGGCGGCGTGGCAGCCGATCATCAGCGACATCGGAAACGGCCAGGGCTGCGAGGCGAAATAGCGCACGTCGCCGCAATCGATTCCGGCCTCCTCGCGGACCTCCCGGCGCACCGCGGCTTCGATCGTCTCGCCCGGCTCGACGAAGCCGGCGAGGCACGACCACATGCCCGGCGGAAATCGCGACTGGCGCCCGAGCAGGCAGCGCTCGCCGCTCGTCGCCAGCATGATCACGACCGGATCGGTGCGGGGAAAATGCTGCGCCGCGCAGGCCGGGCAATCGCGGCGCCAGCCGCCGTGGACCGTGCGGGTGAGGGCCCCGCAATTGGCGCAGAACCGATGCCGCGCATGCCAGTGCAAGACGGCCTTCGCCTCGGCGAGCGCGGAAAGATGCTGGGTCTCGACCAATCCCTGGACGGCGATCGAGCGCAGGTCGGTGAGCAGCAGATCGGTCTTGGCCTTGAGCGCCTCGATCTCGCCGGCGTCGATCGCAATGCCGAACCGGCCGGCGCCCCCGACGGTGCCGAGGAACACCGTTTCCCGGACCGGAGCCAGGCCCTGCGCCTGCGTCAGGGCGAACAACGGATCGTTCCCCGCCTGGCCTTGCCGGAGCACCACGAGGTCGCCGCACACGACGTAGGCGCCGGCGTCGCCGCGGCCCGCCAGCTCGGTCAAGAATTCCGCGTCGCTCCGGCGTTCGCTCAGACGCTCGACCGGGTCCGCGGTATAGCCGAGCCGCGGCTTGGGGCCGAGGTCGAAAGGAGACATCGATGGGGCTCCGGCGGGCGGGATTTTTCGACCGTGGCATGAAGGCAAGTTCGGCGCAACGTGGCGGCCCGGCCCGGAACGGCGGGGAAGATCGGCGGAAAGCGTGGAAAGCCCCGGGATGAAACGTCCGCAACTTGCGTTCCCGCCGGGTTGGGCCGATATAGGCAGCGGGAGGTTGGCGGTGGACGAGCCACTCGCCAACCGGGTCAGGTCCGGAAGGAAGCAGCCCTAACGAGCTCCGGTTCGGGTCGCTCGTCAGCCTCCCACCTCTCGACATGACCAATCCAAGCATCACGCGTTGGGGCCGCGGCGGACCGGAAGCACGATGAGCAATTCCGAGACCTCTGATCCGCGGCGCAGCGGGGTCGATAGGCCCTCCGCGGCGGCGCCGGCGGCCGGCTATCGCGTGCTCGCCCGCAAATACCGGCCGGCCACCTTCCAGGATCTGATCGGACAGGACGCCATGGTCCGAACGCTCTCGAATGCGTTCGCGGCCGGCCGCATACCGCAGGCCTGGATTCTCACTGGCGTGCGCGGGGTGGGCAAGACCACGACGGCGCGCATCCTCGCCCGCGCGCTCAATTATCAGCAGGAAGACGGCTCAGGCAGCCCGAGCATCGACATGCCCACGCTCGGCGTGCATTGCCAGGCCATCATGGAGAGCCGGCACGTCGACGTGCTGGAGATGGACGCCGCGTCCCACAACGGCGTCGACGACGTGCGCCAGATCAACGATGCGATCCGCTACGCCCCGGTCAGTGCCCGTTACAAGGTCTACATCCTCGACGAAGTCCACATGCTTTCTCCGGCGGCGTTCAACGCGCTGTTGAAGACGCTCGAGGAGCCGCCCCCGCACGCGAAATTCGTCTTCGCCACCACCGAGGTCCGCAAGGTGCCGGTCACGGTGCTCTCGCGCTGCCAGCGCTTCGATCTGCGGCGGGTCGAAGCCGGGCTGTTGACCAAACATCTGGAGACCATCGCCGGAAAAGAGGGGATCTCGGCCGAGCCCGACGCGCTCGCCTTGATCGCCCGCGCGGCCGAAGGCTCGGTGCGCGACGCGCTCTCGCTGCTGGATCAGGCGATCGCCCACGCCGGCTCGGACCGAGCCGCGCAAGTCGCGGTGCGCGCCGAGGACGTGCGGCAGATGCTGGGGCTCGCCGACCGCGCGCGCATCGTCGATCTGTTCGAGGCGATGATGCGCGGCGACATTGCCGGGGCGCTACGCGAGCTCCGCGACCAGTACGATTCCGGCGCCGATCCCGCGGTCGTGCTCGCGGATCTCGCCGAGTTCACCCATTTCGTGACGCGGGTGAAGATCGTCCCGGCCGTGGCGGAGGACCGCTCGCTCGCCGAGGTCGAGAGGGTGCGCGGCCGCGCTTTCGCCGCCGGCTTGTCGATGCGGGTATTGTCCCGTACCTGGCAGATGCTGTTCCGCGGCATTCCCGAGGTGCAATCCGCGTCGAAGCCGATCGCTGCCGCCGAAATGGTGCTGGTCAGGATCGCCTATGCGGCGGACCTGCCGACGCCCGATGAAGCGATCCGTTCGCTGCGCGAGCGAAAACCGGCGGAGGAGAATGGTCCGGCGGCCGCGGCCGCTGCGTCTCCCGCAGCCTCGCCGCGGCTCGAAATGCGAACCACGTCGCGCGCGGGCGGCCCGGCGGCGGCGCCTGCCCAGCGCGCGGCAGAGCCCGCCGCGCGGGGCGTCGCGGTCGCTCGCTTCGAAGACCTGATCGCGCTCGCGGACGAGAAGCGCGATCTTGCGACCCGTACCGCGCTCGAACGCGACGTGCGGCTGGTACGCTTCGAGGACGGCAAGCTCGAGATCGCCCTCGAGGCGGGCGCCTCGAACTCGCTGGTGCATGAGCTTTCGCGCAAACTCGCGGAATGGACCGGGCGCCGATGGCTGGTGGTGGTTTCCGCCGAAGGCGGCGCGCCGAGCTTGCGCTCGCAACTCGAAGCGCAGCGCTCCGAGCTGGTGCGCGGCGTGCGCGCCGATCCGCTGGTCCAGGCGGTGCTGTCGCGATTTCCGGGTGCCGAGATCCTCGACGTGCGCCGCCGCGAGCCGGACCCGGCGCTCCCCGCCGAGCATCCCGGCGATACGGAAGCGGGCGCGGCGCTCGACGAAAGCTCGGCATTCGGCAGCCGCGGTGCCGAGGACGCGGTCGATGACGATTTCTGACCCGGCGACAGCCGGCCGAAAGGTGAGGCGATGCCCGATTTCACCAGCCTGATGAAACAGGCGGCGCAGCTGCAGGCCAAGATGGAAGCCATGCAGGCCGAGCTCGACCAAATCGAAGTCGAGGGCACGGCCGGCGGCGGCGCCGTCACCGTCAAGCTCACCGCCAAGACCGAGCTCAAGTCGGTGGCGATCGATCCTTCGCTGCTCAGGCCCGAGGACAAGGAGATCGTCGAGGATCTGCTGGTCGCGGCGCATGCCGACGCGCGCCGCAAGGCCGAGGTTCTGCTGCAGGAGAAGATGCAGCAACTGACCGGCGGATTGCCGCTGCCGCCGGGCATGAAGCTGTTCTGATCGACGAATGTCCAGCGCCGCCGGCCCCGAAATCGACCGACTGATTCAATTGCTCGCGCGCCTGCCGGGCCTGGGGCCGCGTTCCGCGCGCCGCGCCGCGCTGCATCTCATCAAGAAGCGCGAATTGCTGATGGCGCCGCTCGCCACGGCGCTCCAGGCCGCTCTGGACAAGATCGAGATCTGCTCGACATGCGGCAACATCGACACGCAGAATCCTTGCACCTTGTGCGCCGATCCCAGGCGCGACGCCTCGGTCATCGTCGTGGTGGCCGACGTGGCGGACCTGTGGGCGTTGGAGCGGGCGCAAGCCATCAACGCGTGCTATCACGTGCTCGGCGGCACGCTCTCGCCGCTCGACGGGGTCGGCCCGAAGGAGCTCGCGATCGATGCGCTGATCGCCCGCGCGCATGCGCCGAACGTGTCCGAGGTGATCCTGGCGCTCAACGCCACGGTCGATGGCCAGACCACGGCGCACTACATCACCGACCTGCTCCAAGGCGCGAACGTCAGGGTGACCAAGCTCGCGCACGGGGTTCCGGTCGGCGGCGAGCTCGACTATCTCGACGAGGGCACGCTCGCGGCCGCGATCCGGAGCCGCACTGCGTTCTAGCGAACACTCGCGTTCCGGATTGCCGCTTCGTCGGCGATCTCGCGGAAATGGCCCCGCCGCTGCAGCCAGGTGAGCAGCACGAAGCTCGGCAGCGCCACCACGACACAGATGGCGAAGAACAGCGGCCAGCCGGTCGCGGCCGCGACATAGCCGGCGCTCGAGGCCAGATAGGTGCGGCCGACCGCGGCGAGCGCGGTGAGCAGCGCGTATTGGGTCGCGGTATGCAGCGGGTTGCGGCACAGCGCGGACAGATAGGCGACGAAGATCACCGTGCCGATCGCGCTGGTGAAATTCTCGACCGTGATCGCGAAGGCGAGCGCCGCGGCATTGGTGCCGACCGTCGCCAGCCAGGTGAAGGAAAGATTGGCGGCGGCCTGCAGGATGCCGCCGATCCACAGGCTGGTCGCCAGCGGAAACGCCCGCGCGACGAAGCCCCCGGCAAAGCCGCCGATCAACGTCGCCGCGAGCCCGACGCCTTTGACGATCGCCGCGTATTCGTTGCGCGAAAATCCGATGTCGATGACGAACGGAGCCGTCATGGCGCCCGCGAACGCGTCGGTGAACTTGTAGAGCACCACGAACGCCAGCGCGATTAGCGCCATGTCCCGGGTGAGAAACTCGGAGAAGGCGCCGATCGCGGTTTTCGCGACGCGCGTGAGCGGGTGCTCGGTCGCGTGCACCGCCTCCGCTACGGCGGATTTTTCCGGCTCCGTGGCGATGAGCGCCGTGGCGATGCCGATCAGAACCAGCGCCGCCATGACGACATAGCCCCAGGTCCATGCCGCCTGCCGGCCCGTGCCCATGCCCTCGAAGGCGGTGACCAGGAACAGGGCGCCGGCGGTCGAAGCCAGCATGCCGATGCGGTAGGCCGCCACATAGGATGCCATGCCGGCGGCCTGCTCGCGGTCGTCGAGGCTTTCGATCCGGAACGCGTCGATGACGATGTCCTGGGTGGCCGAGGCGGTGGCGACGCACAGGGCGCCGATCGCCACCAGCGCCGGGGAGGCGGCCGGATCGCAGAACGCCAGGAACACGATGGCCGCGATCAGCAGCAGCTGCGAGAGCACGAGCCAGGCGCGGCGGCGGCCGAGCAGGCGCGCCAGCAGCGGCAGGTCGAGCGCGTCGACCAGCGGCGCCCATGCGAATTTCACTGCATAGGGCGTGCCGACCAGCGCGAACAAGCCGATGGTTTCCAGGTTCACCCCGGACTCGCGCATCCAGATGGCGAGCGTCGAGCCGGACAGCGCGAGCGGCAGTCCGGCCGAGAAGCCGAGGAACAGGATGATCAGCACCCGCGGCTTGAGGTAGACGGCGAGCGCGTCGAGCCATGCGGGACGTCCTACCTCCCCCTGGAGGGGGGAGGTCGCCGCGCGAAGCGCGGCGGGCGGGGGTGAATTTTGATCACCCCATCCCGGCTCGACGCTGCCGCGTCTCGCCGACCCTCCCCCTACAGGGGAGGGTGGGTCGCGTGTGTGTTCAGGCGTCATGCAGCGACCACCATTGCGTGGCGCACCTATAGCGCATCGGACGGCGAGTACGTGAAATTCGGCCCCAGGCCTATTCGCCGGCTTCGAGCTTGCGGCCGATCGGCGCAGGGATGATGCGAGCCTCGTGCAGCGGTTCCGGGTCCTGGAACTCCAGAGCCTCGATGCGGCCGCCCCGCTTGGTGATCTTGTCGGCGGAGATGAGGACCTGCGCCACGTCGTCGGTGGCCTGGCCGAAATGCTGCTGCAGTTTGAGCACCCGCTCGCGCAGCCGATCGACGTCGTCAATCAAGTGACCGACCTCGGTGCGGATCTCCTGCGCGGCCTCGCGCATGCGCGCGTCCTTGCAGATCTGCTGCATCACCTGGATGGCGAGCATGAGCAGCGAGGGCGACACCAGCACGATCTGCGCCCGGTAGGCCTTCTGGATCACGTCGTCGAAGCCGTCGTAGAGCTCGGCATAGACCGATTCCGACGGCACGAACATCAGGGCGGTCTCCTGGGTCTCGCCGGGAATGAGATAGCGCTCGGCGATGTCGCCGACGTGGCGGAGCACGTCCTGGCGCAGGCGCTGCGCCGCCTGCTTGCGGTCGTCCTCGCTCGCGGCCTGACGTAGCGCGGTCACCGCCTCGAGCGGGAATTTCGCGTCGATGACGATCGGGCGCTCGTCGCCGGGAAGGAACACGACGCAGTCGGGCCGCGTGCGGTTCGACAGCGTGAACTGGAACTCGAACGATCCTTTCGGCAATCCGTCGCGGACGATTGCCTCCATGCGGCCCTGGCCGAACGCGCCGCGCGCCTGCTTGTTGGCCAGCACTTCGCGCAGCGAGGTCACCTGGCTGCTCAGATCGGTCAGATTCTTCTGGGCGTTGTCGATGACCGCGAGCCGCTCGTGCAGATGCCGCAGGCTCTCGACGGTGTGCCGGGTCGTCGTCTCCATGGACTGGCCGATCCGGTGGGTGACCGCGTCGAGCCTTTCGGCGAGGACCCGGGAGAACTCCGCCTGGCGGCCGCCCAGCGCTTCGCCCATCATATGGATGCGGCCCGCGGTGTCGGCCTGGATGCGGGCAAGCTCCGCCATGCGCGCTTCGATCTCCTCGGCGCGGCCGGTTTGGCGGGACGCCTCGATGCTGCGTGCCCGCGAGGCGCGCGCGA
>WNFW01000086.1_pt1 | contig 57023 bp, 46 predicted proteins | sample 5400131 | NCBI WGS metagenome assembly WNFW01 (sample SAMN13153362, study PRJNA577476) | soil metagenome | isolation source: 20 cm soil or saprolite under grassland replicate 1 | place: USA:California | collected 2016-06-15
TACGACGCACTGCTGGCGAAGCTGATCGCCTGGGGGCCCGACCGCCTACAGGCACTCCGTCGCCTCGTCGAGGCTTTGAATGGGTTCGAGATCGGCGGTGTGACCACGAATATTGCTTTGCTCAAGGCGCTGCTGAGTCACCCGCGCCTCGTCCGCGATGAAATCGATACCGGATTCATCGAGCGGGAGCTTTCCGCGCTGACGCGGAGCGCGCCTGCGCTCGTGGTTCTTGATGTTGCCGCGGCTTGTGCCGCGGTGTTGCTGCGCGAGCAGCGCGAGCAGGTCGCATGGGAGAACTCGCCGTGGGATCGCACCGATGGGTGGACGCTGGGCGGCCGGCGCAGCCGCCGCCTGAGCTTTCGTCACGGCGCCGATCGGCATGACGCGGTGCTCTTGTACGGGCGCGGCGACTTGAGCCTGGCGTTCGGCGGCAACAATGACCGCTTGCAATTTGTGCCGCGCGATGGCGGCGTGTTCGACATGTGCCTCGGGGATGCGCTCGAGCGGGTATCGGTGGCCTGGTCCGGCCGTGATCTCGACCTGAGTACGCTGCGAGGCCCGCGCAAGCTCCATTGGATCGATCCATTCGCGGCGAATGTGTCCGAAGCTGCGGCGGCGGCCCGCATCGTCGCGCCGATGCCGGGGATGGTGACGCGCATTCTCGTTGAGGCGGGCAACGGCTTGGCTCGCGGCGCGCCGGTCATTGTGCTCGAGGCGATGAAGATGGAGCACACTCTGCGCGCGCCCGCCGACGGCCGCCTGAAAGCGCTCAAATGTGCGGTCGGCGACTTCGTGCAGGAGGGAACCGAACTCGCCGACTTCGAGCCGGCTGCAGAGTAAATGCGATCGCTATTGCCGACTTGACGCGGCAGTCGATGTATTTACGAAAGCGATCCACGGTGACGCAGTAAAGTATGCGACAGAGTGTGCCTCTCGGCATGGATGCACAGGTTCTCATCGTCGGCGCGGGCCCAACCGGGCTGACGCTCGCCATCGACCTCGGACTGCGTGGCGTGCGCGCCATTGTCATCGAGCAGAAGGATGCGCCGCAGTTCCTGCCGAAGATGGAGCGCTGCAATGCCCGCACCATGGAGATCTATCGGCGCATGGGCATTGCCGAGCAGGTTCGCGCCGCCGGCCTTCCGGCGCATTGTCCCATGGACATCTTCGTCGTGCTGTCGCTCGTCGAACCACCGCTGGTGCACCATGTGCATCCCTCGGTGGCGGAGGCAAAGGCGCAGATCGCAAGATCGCAGGACGGCGGCCAACCGCTCGAACCGTATCAGCTTATCTCGCAATACACGCTCGAGCCGCTGCTGAAAGGGATCGCGGAGACGCTGCCGACCATCACCTTGCGCTACGGTTGCGAACTCGTCTCCTTCGAGCAGGACGAGAATTGCGTGACGGCCCAGGTCAAGCGCAGCGATGGCTCCTCCATCGCGCTGCGCGCCCCCTATATGGTCGGTTGCGACGGCGGGGGCAGCCTCGTGCGCCGGCAACTCGGCATCAAGCTCGACGGTGAGGCCAACATCCAGGAGCTGCGTCAGGCGCTTTATTATTGCGAAGATCTCTATGAGCGCATCCCAATCGGCAAGGGCCGGCATTATCACGTGGCCGACGCCGAGGGCAGTTTCCTGATCGTCCAGGATTCGACCCGGCATTTCACGCTGCATTCGGTCGTCGAGACGGACGCGGACATGGCCCGTATGTTCGAACGGGTCGTCGCCATGCCGGTCAACTACGACATGCTCTATGTCGGCCAATGGAGGATGAATCTGCTGCTGGCCGACCGTTACTGCGCGGGCCGCGTTTTTCTGGCCGGCGACGCCGTGCATCTTGTCATTCCGACGGGCGGACTTGGCATGAATACCGGGGTCGGCGATGCGATCGACCTCTCATGGAAGCTCGCGGCGACGTTTGCCGGATGGGGCGGCCCCAATCTGCTCGCGTCCTATGAAATCGAGCGTCGGCAAGTGGGTGAGCGTAACGTGGCGGCGTCCGGCTTTGCGACGCAGGGACGGCGTCGGTGGCGCGCTCTATATCGGCCGGAGATCCGCGAGCGAACGCCGGCCGGCGCGGCGCTGCGCCAAGAGCTGGCGCGCGTCGCCGATGTCGAGCAGCACAAGGCGACCGAAATGATCGGCGCCGAGCTCGGCTATCGTTACGTCGGCTCGCCGCTGATCGCCGCGGAGCCCGGCGAGGGGCCGCCGCACGAGTTCATGAGATATGTTCCCAGCACGTGGCCGGGCGCGCGATTGCCGCATGTATGGCTCGACGTCGGCAGCGCGATGCAGGACCGCATCGGCTACGGTCACGGATACACGCTGCTGCGCTTAGGCGGTGCAGAGGTCGATGCGAGCGCCCTACGCCGGGGCTTTGCCGCCGTCGCCGCCCCGTTGCAGGTTCTAGACATTCCCGACGAAAGGCCGCGCGACGTCTACGGATACGATCTACTGCTATTGCGGCCGGACATGCACGTGGTCTGGCGCGGCAATGATTTTCCGCCCGAGCCGGAAAAATTGGCGGCGCTCGCGACGGGTCATTAATGCAAACGCCGCCCCGTCCGCCTTCCTCTCCCAGCATGCGATTTTCTCTCGGCGGCGAAAGACTGGGTGGATCCCAATCACACCAACATCACGATCGATCCGGTGGTCTTGCGCGATTCGATATCGGAGTGTGCGCGCGGCGCGTCTTGCAAGGGGTAGGTGCTACTGATCTCGATGTTAATCTTACCGGCCGCCACCATCGCGAACAGGTCTTGCGCGGCGGTCAAAAGTTCGGCACGGGTGGCGGTATAATTGGAAACGCTTGGATGGGTGAGATAGATCGAGCCGAGCGCGCCCAGCCGGCGCGGCGGCACGGGATCGGGGTCGCCGGAGGCTTCGCCGAATGATGCCATCACGCCGCGCCGCCGCAGGCATCGCAGCGATGCTTCGAACGTCGCCTTTCCGACGGAATCGTACACCACGGGAACGCCTTCCCCGCCAGTGATCTCGCGCACCCGTTCGGCAAAATCCTCGCGCGTATAGATGATCGGATAATCGCAACCGTGCGCGCGGGCGACCGCGGCCTTCTCGTCGCTGCTAACGGTGCCGATGACCGTCGCGCCGAGGTGCTTCGCCCATTGGCACATGATAAGGCCGACTCCGCCGGCAGCGGCATGGATCAGGATCGTGTCGCCTCGCTGCACCTTGTATGCATCGTGCAGCAGGCATCGCGCGGTCATGCCGCGGATCATCATCGAGGCGGCGGTGCGTTCATCGATACCTGCGGGCAAGGCGATCAGGCGCGCCGCCGGTACGATGCGCGATTCGGCGTAGGAGCCTTCCGGCATGCCGGCATAGGCGACGCGATCGCCAACCGCAAAGTCGCTCACGCTGGGCCCGAGAGCATCGATGATCCCGGCGCTTTCAAGCCCGATCGCGGAGGGTAGCGATTTGACTGCATGCACGCCACGGCGCGTCAGAACGTCGCGATAGTTTACGGCGACCGCGACGTTGCGGATACGCACCTCGCCGCGGCTAGGCGCGCCGACCTCGACGTCCTCGAAGCGCAGCACCTCGGGGCCGCCGTGCTCATGGAAACGAAAAGCCTTGCTCACGACGGCTCGAGATCGAGTTGAAGCGCCTGCAGCACGCGTGCGTTCATGTTGTAGGTGCCAACCAGCACGGTCAATTCCACGATCTGTCGGGGATTGAAATGGCGCTTGACGTCGGCGAAGACAGCATCCGGCACCGCGATTTCCAGGGTCATGGTATCGGCATAACAGAGCGCGGCGCGCTCGCTCGCGGTGAAAAATCTTGAGGCGCGCCAGTCCGAAAGCGCATCGCATTCCTCGAGCGAAAGCCCATCTGCGACCGCCAAAGATGGCACGTGTTGACGCAGGACGTACTGCGACTTGGTCAGATGGCCCACGCGGATGATCACGATCTCGCGCAATCGTCCGGGAAGCATAGTCTTCCATCGCACTGTGTTGGAGTGGTTGAACCAGCTCTCCGCGAGCGGCGGCGCATTGAGCAGCAAGCGATAGATGTTGATCAGCTTGCCGCGTCGTCCCGCGCGAAACTTTTCGATCATGTCCGCGAGCTCGGGATGGTCTTGCTCTTGGACGAGGGGTACGCGAGCCATGGATCACCTATTTCGTCACGGCCGAAAGCAAGTGAGTTCGGCGCGACGACAACAGTGGGAATGTCATTCCATCTTGAAGCCGGTTGCCTTGATGATCGGCAACCAGCGTGCCAGCTCATCGCGGATGATTTGATGTGTCGCGTCAGGTCCCGAGTCGAGGATCGGCTCGAAGCCTGACGAGATCAGTATTCGTTGAACATCCGCGTCGGCCATTATGTTCTGGGTAGCCTCGGCGATGCGATTGATGATCGGCTTGGCGAGACCGGCGGGTGCAAACAGGCCGTTGAGATTGCCGGCGACCATGCCTGGCAATCCCGCCTCGATCGCGGTTGGAATATCGGGCGCCGCCTTGATGCGCCTCGGCGCGTTGACCGCGAGGATCCGCACTTTTCCCGCGCGATGGAACTCGATGAGCGGCCCACCTACGTTCGGCGTCATCATGGGAATGTGGCCGCTGGCGAGGTCGGCGATGCCGGGCGCCGCGCCCTTGTATGGAATATGCACGATGTCGGGTGCGCCGATCAGCTGTTTGAACAATTCACCTGCGAGATTCGTGAGCGTGCCGGCGCCGGCGGAGCCATAGGACAGTTTGCCTGGATTAGCTTTTGTGTAGGCGATGAGTTCGGCGAGGGTGCGCGCGGGAACTGATGCGTGAACCACGATCGACGTCGGCGCATTGCAGAGAACGTAGATGCCGGCAAAATCGTTGAGCGGATGATAGGGTGGATTGGGGATGATCGCGGGAATGAGCACTTGCGTGCTGGTGTTGCCGAACAGGAAGGTATGGCCGTCGGGCTGCGCGCGCGCCACCTCGGCGGCGCCGGTCACCCCGCCAGCGCCGCCCCGGTTCTCCGTCACTACGGTGCCGAGCATGGGCTTCATCTTCTCCGCCCACAGCCGGCCGACGACGTCGGTCGCTCCGCCCGGCGAGAACGGAATGACCAGCTTTATGACGCGGTCTGGATAGGCAAAGCCGCGCCGCGCCGCCATCGCGGTAGCCAGCAGAGTCAAGCCGCCGCCCAGCACCTTACGTCGATTCATGCATTTTCCTTCGCCAGCCACATGCTTGTCATCGTGATCGGGTCGGTCCGGGTGAGCTTCGCCGGAAGAGGTATTCACGTCGTTGCCTCGATCGTCGCGCGCAATTCCGGCGTTACCTCAGGCATGATGCCGAACCAGGCGTGGAAAGCGGGCCGCGCCTGGTGCAGCAGCATGCCGAGCCCGTTCACGGTCGGATTTCCTCGCTTGCGCGCGGCCGCGAGCAGCGCCGTCTCGCGCGGAATATAGATGATATCGGATACGAGTGCGGTCACAGGCAAGGAATCGAGCGCAAGATCCAACGCCGGCTCGCCTACCATGCCTTGATTGGTAGCATTGATCAGCATCGCCGCGCCTCCGAGTGCGGCCTCTCGTTCGTTCCAATTCAGTGCGATGATCGGGCCGCCCAATTCCCTCGCCAGGGACTTGGCTCGTGCCGGGGTACGATTGACCAGGCGGATTTCGCGCGCGCCTGCATCAATGAGGCCGACGAGCACCGCCCGTGCTCCGCCGCCCGCGCCGATGACGACGATGGGGCCTCGATCGGCACGCCAGCTCGGCTGCGCCTCGCGGACGCTCTCGATGTAGCCGAAAGCATCGTGGTTCTGTCCTTCGAGCGATCCATCCGCCGCGACCACGACGCAGTTCACCGCACCGATGCGGCGCGCGAGCGGATCGACTTTGTCGACGAGCCCGAGCGCAGCTTCTTTATGAGGGATGGTCAGGTTGCAGCCGGAAAAGCCAAGCGCCGGGAGCGCCCGCAGCGCTGCGCGCAAATATCCGGCGGTAATGGCCAGCGGCACGTAGGCGCCGGCAAGCCCGTACTTGGCGAGCCAATAATTGTGCAGCTTGGGCGAGCGCGAATGCATCACCGGGTCGCCCATCACGCCGGCGAGCAGGAAGCGATCAGGGCGGGTCATCACCATTCGCGACGACGATGGGCTGGGGGGAACGCTATGCTTCATTGTAGCGAGGAATCGAAGACGCAGCACGGCGGCGGGACAATCCCGCTCCCTCTCCTACTTATGAGCAGCGGGAAAATGCCCCCGCTGAGAGCAGGGGGTTATGCTGGCAAACGTCTGGCCTAAACCAGCTTGACGTTCTTCAGCGGCAGCTGGCGCACCGGTTTGCCGGTTGCCGCGTGGATCGCGTTGAGCACCGCGGGTGCCACGACGCTGATCGACGGCTCGCCGACGCCGCCCCAGGCATCACCGCTCGGAGCGCCACCACCATACGGTGGACCTTGACTTGGCCGCGATCGCTGACAGAGACCTCAGCGACCGCGGCCGAGGTGCTGCCCTGATTCATGAACTGCGCGATGCCGTGATGAACGCCGGGAGGCAGCGGCTTGCCCCAGTCAGCCTTCTCTGCCGCGGCGTTGAGCACGGCGAGATGCCTCGGATGCTTGCTCATGAGCGCGCGGCGGAAGTCGAGCGGATCCTTGCCGGCCGCGCGTGCCACCTCGTCCATGAAGCATTCCATGTAGACGCCGTTCTGGTTGGTGTTGACGCCGCGCCAGGGCCCGACCGGCACATGGGTGTTGCGCATGACATATTCGATCAGCAGGTTCGGCACGGTGTAGCCGAGCTGCGCATTGTCGGGCTCCTCCCAAAGGCCTTGCAACTGACGCCGGTCCTTGCCGTTGACGATGCCCGCCGGATTCAAAGTCGCGTTGATCGATTGGCCGCATATGCGCACGTGCAGGCCGACGAGGTTGCCGTTCGCGTCGAGTCCGGCCGCTAGCCGGCACTGCGACATCGGCCGATAGAAATCGTGCGCCTGGTCCTCCTCGCGGCTCCAGATCAGCTTGATCGGGACTCCGGGAAACTCCTTCGCAATCGCTACCGCTTTGTGGACGAAGTCCTGCGTGCCGCCGCGCCGACCAAAGCCTCCGCCGAGGTCGGTCCTGTAGACCTCGCATTGGGCGAGCGGTACCCCGGAGGCCTCCGAGAGCGCGGCGAGGGAGGCTTCCGCATTCTGTGTCGGCACCCACGCCTCGGCTTTGTTGGCGGAAACGCGCACCGTGGCATTCATCGGCTCCATCGTCGCGTGAGCGAGGAAGGGAGTGCTGTAGACCGCCTCGACCTTTTTGGCGGCTGTCTCGATCGCTTTGAGCGCATCGCCATTCCGGCGGTCGCCATTGGTGACCTCGGCGGCGAGCCCTTCCTTCATCCGCTCGGCGATGGTCGCGCTCGATACGGACGCATTCGCACCCTCGTCCCAAAGGATCGGCAGCGCTTCGAGCGCCGCTTTTGCCCGCCACCATGTATCGGCGACGACCGCGACCGCGGTGTCCTTCACTTTCACCACTTTCCGGACGCCGGGTCGTCCCGCAATCTTTGCTTCATCGTAGCTGGCAACCTTCCCGCCGAACACCGGACAATCCTTGATCACGGCGCACAGCATGCCCGGCAGCCTGACGTCGATGCCGAAAATCTTGCTGCCGTCGAGCTTGTCGGCAGTGTCAAGCCGTTTCAGCGGCTTGCCGGCGATCTTCCAGTCTTTCGGATCCTTGAGCCTGATCGTTTTGGGGTCGGGTGCCTCAACCTTGGCTGCGGCCGCCGCGAGCTTTCCATAGCTCAGCGAGCGAGCCGACGCGGCGTGCGTGATGACGCCGTCGGCGACCGTGAGTTCGCTAACCGGGACCTTCCACTCGTCGGCGGCCGCCTGCAGCAGCATCGTGCGCGCCGCGGCGCCGCCGCGGCGCACGTAATCGTGCGAGGTACGGATACCGCGGCTGCCGCCGGTTGACATCTCGCCCCAGGCGCGCTTGCGAGCCAGATTTTGCCCGGGCGTGACCCGTTCCACCTGCACTTTCTTCCAATCGCACTCCAGCTCTTCGGCGACCAGTTGAGCAAGCCCCGTGATCGTCCCCTGTCCCATCTCCGAGCGCGCGATGCGGATCACGCAAGTGTCGTCGGGCTTGACGAAGACCCAGGCATTGACCTCGGCTCCGCCATCGGCGCTCTGGGCAAGAGCGGGATCAAAGCCAGACGGCAAGTTGAATCCGAGCGCTAGCCCGCCTCCGGCGGCGGCGGAGCCGACGATGAAGGTACGGCGTGAAAACTTTGCGGCGTTGCCGCGGAGCGTCTTTTTCACGGCAGGCCTCCCTAGGTTCTGGACGTGTCGTTCGCCGCCATGTGAACGGCAGCTCGGATGCGCTGATAGGTTCCACATCGACAGATGTTGGTCATCGCCTCGTCGATGTCTTGATTGGTTGGCCTCGGCGTTCGCTTGAGTAATGCAGCAGCAGCCATGATCTGTCCCGACTGGCAATAGCCGCACTGGGGTACGTCGATTGCCGCCCACGCCTTCTGCACGGGATGCGAGCCGTTGGAAGAGAGTCCTTCGATGGTGACAATCCGGTCCGTCGCTTTGACGTCTCCGACCCGGATTGAACAGGAGCGTTGTACTTCATCGTTGATGTGGACGGAGCAGGCGCCGCATTGAGCGATGCCACAGCCATATTTCGTCCCGGTAAGGCCGACCTGCTCGCGGATGACCCACAAGAGCGGGGTGTCTGGTTCGGCCTCCACGTCACGAATACTGCCATTGATGTTGAGCCTTGCCATAAGCATCCTTCCGCACGACTTATCGTTGTTATCGCTGCCCGCTGGCGCAGGTCGATGAATGAACAGAATTAAAAGGGGGCCCGCGAGGCATATGCAGCATAGTGCTTCGAGGCCAACTTGCCTATGCCTATTACTGGCGATGTATTTACTCGACCGACGCGGCGCAGCGTTCCCGTTGTGGTGGCCAGTTCCCGTCGCTACATAAGTCAACGACCAATACCAGGCGAGGCGGATATGAACGGACGACAACGCAATCGACCGAATGAGCCAGAAATTATTCCGCCCGGCGATATGCGCTCGCGCGGGGCCTCATTCGATGGCGCGCAGCGCATCTATGTGGCGAGGATCAGCCCAATCGGCTTTGCGCTCATGGGCGTCATGGTCGCGGTGCTGGCGGCGCTCTTTTTCCTGCTGTTACTGGGCGCGTTCGTCGTCCTGCTTCCGCTGGCAGGTCTGCTGCTGGCGATCATCATCGCCGTCGGTCTGTTCCGAATATTGATTTGGCGGCGGCTCTGAGCGCCTAAGCTCGCGGTCACGCCGCGCAAAATAAAAGCGGGCTGGCATTTTGAGGTGCCAGCCCGCCGAGCCTGATCATGGACATTGAGCGTGGGAGCGATCGTCCGAGGGGACGCGGACGGCGCAATCAGAGCGCGTTCACTCCCGACTGTTTGAGGAGGTCGGCCATTTTGCTCCGGGCATAGAACATACGGGTCTTCACGGTCGCTGCGGGCACGCCGACGATCTGCGCGACTTCCTCGACCGATTTCTCGTGGTAGTATACGAGGTCGATGACTTCGCGGTGTGCGGGCGACAGCTGCCGCAGGCACTTCTGCACGATGGTGCTGCGATCCTTGTTGTGGACCACAGTCTCCGGATCGTCGGCAGTGTCCTCGATATTCGCGGCCATCTGGTCGTCCAGGTGCTCGTCGGTCCGGCGCCGCAGCGCCGAGAGCGCTTTGTAGCGGGCGATGGCAAGCAGCCAGGTTGAGACTTGGGATTTGGATTCGAAGGCCTCGGCCTGCCGCCAGACGTCCAGGAACACCTCGCTCACGAGATCCTCGGCCAGCGACTGGTTTCCCGTCAGGCGGAGAATGAACCGGTACACCCGAACATTATGCCGGGCATAGAGCACTTGCATGGCCCGCTTGTCGCCGTCGGCAATGAGGCCAATGAGCGCCCCGTCCGACGTTTCCTGCGCAGGACCCCTCAAGTGCGGCGACGCAAAGTCGCGCAGCACATACTGATTTTGCATAACGATCCCCTGTTAGTCAGCCCTTAACCAACCTGACTAGCAGAAGGCTGTTGCTTCGATGTTACGTCACGGCGGAAAAATGGTTTCGTCGTGGGGTGAATTGTTTCGTGGCCGGCTTAACGACGAAACAAAGGTAATTCGCTACCGGGCGATGTTTCGTCCGGTGCGGCAATTTTGCCTCAGTCCAGTGGCGAGGCCTCACCGGTCGGGGAGAACAAGTATCCACCGCCGCGCACAGTGCGGATGACCGAGGGCCGGGCGGGATCGGGCTCGATTTTCCGGCGGATGCGCATGATTCGCAGGTCGATGGCTCGGTCGAAGGCCTCCGCATCGCGGGCATTGGCCAGTTCCAGCAAGCGATCGCGCGAGAGGACCCGCTTCGGATTGGCGGCGAAGACCCTCAACAGGCCATATTCCGACGCCGTGAGAGGATGCTCGTTGCCGTCGTCATCGCGCAGCGCCCGGGCGTCGTGGTCGAGCCATTTCGTTCCAAACCGCACCCGCGCGCTGGCTGGCGCCGCCGAGGCACCGGCCGCGGGTCGAGCTTCTGGCAGAGCGGCGCCGCTCCGGCGCAACACCGAGCGGATGCGAGCCAAAAGTTCGCGCAGCTCGCAGGGCTTTGCCAGGTAGTCGTCGGCGCCGAGCTCAAGGCCGACCACGCGATCGATCGCGCTCGCGGTTGCCGTGAGCATGATGATAGGCACGCTGGTGCGGCGCTTGAGATGACGGATGATCGAAAGGCCGTCCTCTTCCGGCATGTTGAGATCGAGCACGATGAGGTCCGGCATCTGCTGCGCGATGGTGTTGCGCAGACTGGCACCGCCGTCGCACAGGCTGACGCTGAAGCCGTGCATGCGCAAATAGTCCCCGACCATCTCGCGCGCCGGCTGTTCGTCATCCACTACGATGATGTGCTGCGCTTGAGTCATGTCACGGGCAATATCATTTTGAACGTCGCGCCCTTTCCAGGACCGGCGCTGTCGACCGCGATCCGCCCACTATGCAGGTCGACGATACGCTTGACGATCGATAGGCCGAGCCCAGTCGACGTTTCGCCCGCGGTCGGCTTCGCCGAAAGCCGTTGGAAACGGCCGAACAGTCGGGAAATGTCCTCCGGCGAAAGGCCTGCCCCCTGGTCGCTAACCTGAACCAGTATACCGCCGTTCTCCTGCCCAACCAAGAGGTCGATGGCTCCGCCGATCGGACTGTATTTGACGGCGTTGCTTACGAGATTGTCGATCGCCTCACGGATGCGATCGGCGTCACACATGGCGGCGTGATGGGGGGGCGCAGCGACCGTGATGGTCTGTTCCTTGCGCGCGGCGAGCGGCCGGTTCGCCTCCGCCACTTCCTGCACCAGGGTGGAGATGTCGACAGGCTCGCGCCGGATGGTGATGTCAAGGGCATCGGCCATCGCGTCAGCCACCAGATCGTCGACCATTTCGGTGAGCCGGTTGGCCGCGTCGCGGATATAGGCGATTTGCATTTTCGCGTTATCGCCGAGCGCACCGGCCGCGGCGGTTACCTCTTTCAATATTTCGGTTCGGCCGAGGATCACCCCGAGCGGGTTTTTCAGATCATGCGCGACCGTGCTGAGGATCTCGCTCTTGAATGCGTTCGCCTGTCGCAGCCGCGCCCACTGGGCGGTAAGTCGGCGATTGGCGTTCGTCAGCTCTTGCGTGCGCGCAGCAACGCGCTCCTCGAGCCGTGTGTTCGCCCGTTGCAGTTGCTCATACAGGATGACGTTATCGAAGGCGATGGATAGTCGACTGCAGAAGATCTCGACTAGCGTGCGATCGGTACTGGAGAGTTGACGTGGTGCCTCCAGTACGACCACGACTTCGCGGCCGCTCATGGTCGTGAGGTAGAGGACGGATCGACGGGCCGAGAACTCGTGATGGCGGCGAGCGAACGCTTCGGCGACGAGTTGTCGCAAATCGGAATCGAGGATTTGCGAAACATCGCTGCCAATGAAACGGCTGTAGCAGCCCGAGCCCGCAAGCACCGAAAACGTCTCGCGGGCGTCTTGGGCTTCACGCAAGACCAGGATTCCTGCGCACTCCACGTTCAGCAACGATCCAATCTGCGTGAGAACGCCTTCGGCAAGACGCTGCATCGATTTGAAATCGAACAACGTCGATGCCGCCTCGATGATGATTTCGAGCCCCCGACGGGTTTCCACCATGCGCTGCAGCTGCTGGTAGCTGCGCAGCGCCGCCGTCAACGAGGTGAACAGCTTGTCGGCCGTGAGCTCGGTTTTCGCCTTGTAGTCGTTGATGTCGTAATCGACGATGACACGCCGTTCCGGCGCCTGACCCGGTTGACCGGTGCGAAGGATGATGCGCACGGTCTCGTTCTTGAGATCCTTGCGAATGAATTCCACCAGGCCGAGTCCGGCGGTATCGGTCTCCATGATGACATCGAGCACGACGACGGCGACGTCGGGATGGCGGCGCATCAGCTCGCGGCCCTCGGCCGCGGAATAAGCCGAGAGGATTTCAAGGCCTTGTCCGTTGAGACGGTAATCGCTCAGCGCGAAACGCGTGCCGTCGTGCACGGCCGGCTCATCGTCGATCACCGCGACCTTCCAACGCGGACCTTGCTCGGCCGGCTTGTCGCCCGGACCCTCGATCAGTTGGACGATGTCGTCCTCAGCCATCCGATTCGTCCGTCATTGCGCGGCCTGCGCCGGCTGCGATTCGCCGGGCGCCACGCGGGGTAGGGTGATACGAAATCGCGTCCCCCAACCCAGTCGCGATTCGAAGGCCAATCGGCCGCCAAGCTGCTGCGTGACGAGATTGAAGATGATGTGCAGTCCAAGTCCGGTTCCGCCCTCGCTGCGACGCGTGGTGAAGAAGGGGTCGAAGGCGCGACGCTGGATCTCCTCGGTCATGCCGATTCCGTCATCGGACACGAAGATATCGACGTCGTCGCGCACTCGCCGTGCCTCGACGATCACGCTTCCGGCGCGCCCGTCGGGAAAGGCATGAATGACGCTGTTGAGGAACAGGTTCGTCAAGACCTGCCCATAGGATCCGGGATAACTGTCCATGCTGATGCCGGCCGGCACATCGATAGTCAGAGTGATCTGCGACTTCTTGAGCAAGGGACGCAAGCTAGCGACGATTTGGTCGGTCGATTCGCGCAGATCGAACGGCCGCCGGTCCGCGTGGCTGCGGTCGACTGCGACTTGCTTGAACGATTGCACGAGTTCGCCCGCGCGCTGCAGGTTGCCGACGAGTTGAGTCGCGGCATCCCGCCCGCCCTCGAGGAATTCGTCGAGGCGCGAGCGCCGCAGCGGACCTGACTGGACTTCCCGCGCGAACTCGTCGCACCGGCGCGCAAAGCTTGAGGCCACGGTGAGGCTGATGCCGATCGGATTATTCACCTCATGCGCCACGCCCGCCACGAGGCCGCCGAGCGCCGCGAGTTTCTCCGCGGCAATGAGATTTTGCTGCGCCTCACGCAGGTCCTCGAGCGCCTTCTCCGCGCGATCCTTCGAGGCGCGTAGCTCGTTCTCGGCTTTGCGCTTGGCGATGGCGTTTTCGCGAAACACCGCCACTGCGCGCGCCATCTCGCCGATTTCGTCGCGCGCCCGCGTTCCTTGAATGACTTGGTCGTATTTCTCCGACACGACGGCGTGCATGGCGGCCATGATTTCCTTCAGCGGTAATATGATGCTGCGGGCGATCAGAGCCCCAATAACGACGATCAAAGTCAGAAAGATGACCGCCACGAGCGCGACGTTCTGGTAGATATTGGCGAGAGTGTGATCGAAGCTTCCCTGCGCCTGCAGCTCGCGTAGCGTCATCTGCGCGGAGAGCTTGTTGATCACCGAGATCATGGCAGCCTGGTTGTCGTCGATCGCGGTCTTCAGCAGGTTGGTTCGCATCGCAAATTGCTCGGCCAGCGTCTTCAGTCCGTCGTCGAACGTGGCGGCCCGCTGAGCCAGCGCGCTCAGCGCTGTGCGCTGCAGGTTATTTTCCGCTAGGTCGATCATCACCGGGATCGTTTGCTCGACGGTGGTGATATTTTTGCGCGCCTCGTCGGCGGCGCCCGATGCCAGCGACAGGTAAAAAGCATTGGCGGCGACAAGACTCGCGGTGAACGCCTCGCGCGACTTTCCGAGCGAAGGCAGCAGCAAGGCATCGCGCGCACCGATCGCTCCCTCGATGATCGCGTAAAGGCCTGCCATTTCCCGCGCCGGCTTGAGTACGTCGTTCTCGTAGGTGTGCGCGATCGTCGTCTGCAGCGCGCGGACCTCGCCAAACCCCTGAAGAAAGCGCTCAGTCACGGCGCGCAGCTCATCTGTGGATCCCGATAGAACCGGATCTACCGCGCCGCGGTTGCGCAGCGTGCTCAGAACTTCGCCGTGCAGTCCGAGAATCTCCGTCAGGACTTCTTGGCTCGGCTGATTGATGTAACGATGGATGAGGTTTTGCAGCCGGCTAGCTTCGCTTTCCAGCAACACCAATAGTCTGTCGGATTCGCGCACCGTGCGCACGTCGTCCCAAGCGCGGCTGAGAACGTTGGCACCGTTCCAGATAAGCAATGCCAGAATGGAGGCAACAACCACGTTGAGCGCGGCGATCAACAAGAGGCGCCACCTGATCGGCAGCACCCGCAGGACGCTCTGCGTCTCCTGGTCAAGGCTTCGCCGCGATCGCGCAGGTCGCGCCGCCGATTGTTGCTCCTTGAGCGCGATCAAGTCGACAGTCATTGAATGTTACGGATCCGCTCGATCAATTGGCGCAGGCCCGGATCGGTGACGGTCTCCGCATAGATCGCATTCATTGCCTGCTCGAAGGGCGTGCGGTCGAAATCGGTGATGATCGTGTTTCCCGCTGCCCGCGCCTGCTCGCGCGATCGCTCCTCCAACCCAGTCCATAACTCGCGCATGTATGCGCTGGACTTGCGCGCCGCATCCCGAAAGACGGTCTTGTCTTCCGCCGACAAGCTCTCCCACGCGCGCGGCGACATAACGAGCAGCTCGGGCCCCATCGTATGCTGGGTCAGCGTATAGTAGGGGGCGAGCTTGTAGTGGTTTGTCGTGACATAGGAGGGCCAGTTGTTTTCCGCGCCGTCGATTAATCTGGTGGAGAGTCCCGTCGATACCTGCCCGTAAGGCAGCTCGATCGGTTGGGCGCCGAGCGCCTTGATCATCGCGACCATAAGCTCGGATTGCTGTACCCGAATTCGCAGCCCGTTCATGTCGGCGAGCGTGCGGATCGGCCGCAGGCTATTGTAGATCGACCGCGCTCCGGAATCATAGAAAGTCAAGCCGACAAAACCGTGGCGCTGCGAGCCGGCCAGGATCTCGTCGCCGATCGAGTGATCGAGCACGTTGTGAAGGTGCTCGAAGGAGCGGAACAGAAACGGCAGCGCGAGCACGTTTGCCGCTGGAATTAACGACCCGATTGGCGCGACATTGATGCGATTGAGATCGATCGCGCCAACCCGCGTCTGTTCGATCGTCTCTTTCTCTTCGCCGAGTTGGCGCGAATGGAATACGCGAATGCGGTGGCGTCCGCCAGTGCCCTCCGCGACGAGCCGTGCCATGAACACGAGCGCCTGAACGGTGGGATAATCTTCTGATTGAGTATCGGCAACGCGAAACTCGCGCGCATCGGCGAAAGAAATAGGCGCGGAGAGGGCCACGCAGAGCAGCACCGCTTTCCAGAAATTCATCCGCAAAATGAAGGACATGACCCGTGCCAGTTGGTGCGCGCCGGCGGCAACCAAGAGTACCGGTTTCGGCCGAAGTCCGTCAATCGACGCGGCACGCCGGGGACGGCGGGCGCGCGAGCATCCGGAAGAAAGAAATGCCGTTGAGGAGATCGAAAAAACCTCGCCAAGATGGCTGGGGTAAGAGCGTTGTCCACCCTCGAGCAGCAAGCGTCCCATAGTGATCCCACGGCCCGAATCCGGGCGCCAATCGAGTAACGATCGGGAGGAAATCGATGGACGAAAATTATGTACGCTTTTCGCGCCTGCAAATCGATCGTCCGCACGCACGGGTACTGCGCGTCATTATGAACAGGCCGGAGAAGCTCAACGCCGTCGACGGCCAGATGCACCGCGAGCTGACTGAAATTTGGCGCGCTATCGATAGTGATCCGAACGTGAATGCGGTTGTGCTGACCGGTGCTGGCAAAGCGTTTTCGGCCGGCGGCGATCTCGACTTGCTCGACGACATGATTGCGGATTTCGATACCCGCATTCGCGTGTGGAAGGAAGCGCGCGACATGGTCTACAACCTGATCAACTGCAACAAACCAGTCGTCTCGGCGATCAACGGGCCCGCAGTGGGTGCGGGGCTAGCATTGGCTGTTCTCGCGGACATTTCGATTGCCGGCGCATCGGCGCGCCTCATCGACGGCCATACCAAGCTCGGGGTTGCCGCCGGCGATCATGCGGCAATCATCTGGCCGCTGCTGTGCGGCATGGCCAAGGCCAAATACCATCTGCTGCTGTGCGAGACGCTCACCGGTGCGCAAGCCGAGCGTATCGGCCTCGTGTCGCTCGCGGTGCCCGACGAGGAACTGCAGGAGCGGGCAATGGAGATTGCCGTGCGCTTGGCCGAGGGCGCACCCAACGCAATCGGCTGGACCAAGTACGCGTTGAACAATTGGCTTCGGGCAGCCGGGCCGATCTTCGATGCTTCCCTCGGCATGGAATTCCTCGGCTTCAGCGGACACGAAGCGCCGGAAGGCGCGGCGGCGCTGCGCGAAAAGCGCGTGCCGAAATTTCCCCAAAGCCGCACGTGAAGGCGAGCTGCCGAAGATCGAGAGGCGGTCAGCATCGCGTCGCGGCGGCATCGGCCGCCAAACAATCAATGCATGACGGTTCCGCCATCAACCGCGATCGTTTGCCCTGTGACCAGCTGGCTTGAATCGGAGACCAACCAGTGAACGGCACCGAGCAGATCCGACGGGTTAAGATTTCGCGCGATCGCCTGACCCAACCTGATGGTATCGAGTGCCTTCTCCGCTTTCTCCGCAAAGAATTCACGTGCCCCCTCGGTCAAGACGGCGCTCGGCGCGAGGGCATTGACGCGGATATTGTCGCGGCCGAGTTCGCGGGCGAGCCCCCGGGTGAGACCGATGACCGCGGCTTTGGACGTCGTGTAATGCAGGCCATATGGCATCCCGTACGTGGCCGCCAGCGAGGCGATATTGACGATGCTGCCGCCGCCGGCCTGGCGCATGGCCGGGACGACCGCCTTGCAGCAGTTCCAGATCCCTTTGACGTTGACAGCCATTGCGGCGTCCCACTCGGTCTCGGCGATGGTATCGAACCGTCCGCCCTTGAGCCCGCCGAAAAGCGCCGCGTTGTTGATGAGCGCGTCGACACGTCCGAACGCGTCAAGGGCCGTGCGCGCCATGTCCATTGCCGATGCCGCGTTCGCCACGTCGAGCTTGGCGCTGATCGCCGTTCCCTTTTCTGCTTGCACGAGCTTGAGGGTGTGCCCGCAGTCGTTGACGTCTGCGATCACCACTCGGGCGCCGAGGCCTGCGAGATAACGCGCATATTCCTGTCCGATGCCACGCGCGGCGCCGGTGATGACAATGACTTTTCCCTCAATCTTCATGCTGACCCCCATTGTCAATGCATCGGCTTGATGCCGAGCTCGTGGGCAATCGCCGTAACTTTGTCGCGTTGCTCCTCGGTTGCCCGCGCGAACTCGGCAGGCCCGCCGATGTTGAGCATTTGTCCGGTGGCGGCGAGGCGCTCGCCAATCATCGGATCGGCAGCAACGACCGAGCGAATATCAGCGGCGATGCGGTCGCGAAGCTCGCCCGGCATGTCGGACGGCCCGAACAACCCGACGAGGCCATCGAACGTGAGTTCGCCGTAACCCGCCTCTTTGACCGTGGGAACGTCCGGTGCGGCGGGAGCGCGAATGCTGTTGGTGAGCGCCAGCAGCTTGATGTTGCCGGTCTGAAGCTGCGGCCGCACGATCGCGAGCGCCGCCATGTACATGTGTACGCGCCCTTCCGCGAGATCGTTGGCTGCCTCGACCGGATTGCGGTAGGGCACCTTGGTCATGCTGAGGCCGTTACGCTGCAAAAAACCGGCGAACAGGAAGTCGAGCGCGCCCGTCACCCCTGCCCAGTTGAGCTTGCCCGGTTGGGCTCGCACGAGCTCTAGCAGCTGATCGAGCGATCCAGCTCGGAAGGAAGTGGGCACAGTGATGGTGATGATTGTGTTGGAGACCCTTGTGATAGGAAGGAGGTCGCTCGGCTTGTAGGATAGGTTTGCATGGAGATAGGGATGCGCGGTAAATGACGAGGTGGGCGTCATCAGCAACACATGATCATCGTGGGCGCTGACGAATGCGCCGATGGCGACGATCCCATCGCCTCCGGGACGATTTTCCACAACCACCGGCTGGCCCCAGCGCGCGCTGAGCCGATCCGCCAGCAGTCGCGCGCCGATATCGACTCCCGATCCCGGGCCGAGCGGCAGCAGGAATTTCACCGTGCGCTGCGGCCAGCTCTGCCCCAGCGCTGCTGGCGCCGAGAGCATGAGCGGGGCGAGCAGGCCTAAACTGAGCAGCGAGCGCCGAGCCTTGCACAGGGGCTCTTGCGCTCTCAGCTGAGAGAACAGCCGCGACATTTGCGCATTTCCTCCTCATTGGAAGCAGGGTGGTCCACGATACGCGTTGCAATTGTGCATCGAGCACGGACCAAATTGTACCGTTGCTGCCCCGACCGCCCGCGATATTTTGCAGCCTGTTATGGCGTTGAAAAGCGCAAGAGGCCTCGAATGGCGTGCAATCTTTCTATCATCGATGCATTGGACGGGCTTCCCGCGCGAGCACCTTGTCGATCATCTCGCCGGCGAGCCCGAGATACGCCGACGGATCGCACATCTTCTCGAGTTGCGCGCGCGTCAGGTGGCGCGAGACGTCGCGGTCACGCGCCAACACTTCCACTAACGGTTCGCCGCTGGCCGCCACCTTGCGGCAAATGTCGTAGACGAGGTCGTGCGCTCGCTGACGCCCGAGATGGGGTCCGAGCCCCATCATGACGGCTTCGGAGACGATCGTGCCGCGGGTGAGGTCGAGATTGGCCCGCATCCGATCAGCATCGACCTCGAGTCCTGTCAGCATGAGCTTGGTCTGCGCGAGCGCCCCTGAGGCGAGCAGAAAGATTTCGGGCAGTGCGATCCACTCGATCTGCCACGGCCCGGTCGAGCGCTCGTGATCGGCGACGGCGGCCTCGAGCAAGGCGGCGACGTGCTGGCGCACCAGCGCGGTGGTGGCATGGATATAGAGGCACGAGATCGGGTTGCGTTTCTGCGGCATTGTGCTCGATGAACCGCGGCCCTCATGGAACGGTTCGTAGACCTCGGCCACCTCGGTCTGCATGAGCAGCTTCACGTCCATCGAAATCTTTCCGAGCGTGCCGGTGAGAAGGCCGAGGAAGCAAGCGACTTCGCCGATGCCATCGCGCACCGTGTGCCAGGCGATGTCCGGTTGGCCCAACCCGAGTTCGCGCATGAGCTCCGCCTGCACCTCGAGGCCACTTCCGCCGAGCGAAGCCAGCGTCCCGACAGCGCCACCGAATTCTCCGACCAGAACGCGAGGTCGCAGCTGCGCGAGCCGCTCACGGTGTCGTTGCATGGCGGCAAGCAATGCCGCCGTCTTGAATCCGAACGTGAGCGGCACGGCCTGTTGGAGATTGCTGCGGCCGGCCATTGGAGTATCGCGGTAACGGCGGGACAGGTCGCCGAGCGCGCCGGCGATTGCGTCCATATCCTTCTCGACAAGTTCGAGCGCGGCGCGTATTTGCAGAATCGCCGCGGTGTCGGTGATGTCCTGCGTGGTCGCGCCCCAATGGCACCATTCGCCGAGCCCATCGGCACATAGATCCACGATTTGCTGCACGATACCGAGAATGGGATAACCGATCCGCTCGGTTTGCTTTTTCAGGCGCGCGAAGTCGATGTTTTCGATGCGGCACTGATGCACGATTTCGCGCGCGGCTGTCTCGGGGATGACGCCGAGGCGCGCCTGCGCACGCGCGAGCGCTGCCTCGATTTCGAGGCAATAACCGGTCCTGGCCTCATCGGAAAAAATCCTCCGCATCTGCGGCGTGCTGAAAATATCGCAGAAGATAGCGGAATCGAGCGCGGTCGCGGTCATGCTTTCTCTCCGATGGCCCCGGCCTGCGAGGGCGCGAGCGCGGTCTTCACGCGACTTTGCGCCCGCCGGCAAGCGCGTCGATATGCGCGAGCACCTCCTCGATATGCATGACGTCGGCGTACTTGTGATGCAGATCGAATAGGTTGACCTTGTGGCTGATGACCGAGCGGTCGTAGGTGCATTCCTCCACCACCACGTTGTGGAATCCGTAGGAATAGGCATCGACCGTCGATGCTCGCACGCAGCCGGACGTGCTTTCGCCACAGATGATGAGGCTATTGATGCGTTTTTGCTGAAGGTGCGCGATCAAGGATGTGCCGAAAAATGCCGAGGCGCGCTCCTTGTAAATGACGAGCTCGTCCGACGCCGGAGCAAGCTCCGGCTTGATGGCGTAGGTATCATCGGCCTCGCGGCCGATGTTGCGGTTGGTCGAATGCACTCCGCCGGTATCAAGATGGCGAGTGGTATAGATGATCGGCATGCCGGCTCGCCGCGCAGCCTTGAATAACGCTTGGGTCGGCGGTAGCGCCTTCCACGCATGTTCGCCGCAGGAGCCGGAGAATTCCCGGTCGACTTCTTTCACCGGACGATCGCCGCCCCGATACGCTTTGTTATAGAGATCGATGGCAAGCACCGCCGGATTTTCTCCCACATAGACCCTGCGGCGATACGCTTGATAGATCTGGATCGTATCGGCGTCGATGAGGTCCTTCCAGCAATGGTCTTCGAAGTCGCGCGCCATGACGAACTCCTGTTTCAGCGACGAGGAGGGAATAGCTGCTACGCCCTGGGTTATTCGCTGTTCGCGCTGATTTTTACTCCATCCGCACGTTCTTGGCGAAATCATAATCGGCGGAATGGTCGCATTCATAGATTTGCACCCGTCGCGAGCGGTCATAGCTCGGGTCGAGCACGCCCTTGAGGAATGCGAGCTGCAGCGCCCACGCGGCTTCGGCCTGCTCACGGCGATACCGGCCGGGCATGGTATCGTTGAGCCAACCGTGCGGAGCACCAGGATAGACCTTGATCGTATAGCTCTTGTCGTTACGATCGAGACAATCACGCAAACGGCGTACGTCGGCGAGCGAGATCACATGGTCGGCCTCGCCGAAAATGCCGAGAATGGGACATTCCACCGCGGCAATGATCTCCTCCAGCGCCTTGGGATAACGCGGGCCGATCTGCCACTCGCGCGCCGAGGCCGCTCCATACCAGATAAGGGCTGCCGCAATCGGCCGTCGCGCCGCGAGCACCAGCGGATGGCGTCCGGTCTGGCAAACGCCTTTCACCGCGATCCGAGACGCATCCACTTGGGGTAGAGTGGTGAGCTCGGCGATGGCGGCCTCAAGATATGCTACGGCCTCGTGATCGCTGATGTCGTAGCCGACCGCGCCGCGGTGGAGCGCCGCTTGGTCTGGATGCTTGTGAAAAAAATCTGGTGCAATGCACACGTATCCATCGCGGGCAAAACGCTCGGTCAGATCCCGCGTGTGCTGCACGAGGCCATAGCGTTCATGCATGAGCACGATGCTTGGCACTCGACTATCGGTTGCCGGAACGGCGAGAAAAGCGGGGAGGTCCCCTGCGCAGCGCACTGTTCTGGTCGCTATATCGCGCATAGGTCTCGGGGTGGGGGACAAGCTTAAAGAACGATGCTCGGATTGCGCAGGTTGCGATCGCAGTCGATCAGGTTGACCTGTCGAACCTGGATCTGCCAGCGCTCCGCGCTGTGCACGAAACGATGGGCGCACCAGCCGGATAAGAATCGCGTCCCATCGACGCGGAACTCGCTGATCAGGAAGTTGGATCGAACCATGCGCGCGGCGCCTTCTCGCGTGGCGAATACTTCGACGTTGGAAACCAGCCGCACAGTGCGAGACTTCGGCGCTTGCGACCAGGCATAGCCGGTGCGCAGGCGAAAGATGCGGTCTTCCAGGCGCCGGCGATCGTCGAACGAGATGGCGATCTCACGCCGGGGGTCTCCGCCGCCGGGAGTGCCTGGGACCCAGTAAATACATTCGGGCGCATACATCGCGAGCCAATCATCGAAGCGAAGCTCATCGAGCAGACGGGCCTCACGTTCGATGAGCAGCCGGAAATGGTCGCGCAGCTCGGGAGCTGTGACCACCAGCTCCTCACGTTGCCAATCGGTGAAGTCTTCCACCAGTTTCCGGTAGAGCCCGTCGTTGACGTAGTAGGAACTGATCGCGGGATCGTACGCGGTTTGCATCTTCACGCTCACGGCTCGCGCTGGGCCGCGAGTTTCGGTGTCGCCTTCATCAGTCGCTTCCATTCCTTGATGTACTCACGCATGAACACTTCGTCAGTGGCCGGCGCCGTGATGATGCCGTTCGCGTGCGTCTTCACGCGGCCCGGAATGCCGAGTCCCCGATGCATATAAATCCATTCGTCTTCTCGGCACGCGAGCCCGCGCTGGATTTCTTCGAAATTCGCGAGGTCGTCGACCTCGCCGAAATTGGGGAACTGCTCCTGGGTGCGCATGCGCAAGGCATTGATGTCGCCGACGGCACCGTCGAGGGTGCCGTCCTCGTCGACCACGGCCGTGCCGTACCAGGTGACATCGGTTTCATCGACGGAAATGGGCTCGAACACTTGGATGTGGTTGCCTAAGAGCGAGAAGTTGGGAAAGACGTTGATGTTGACAGGCTCGGAGGAGGCGAGATCGAGAATGTCTTCCGCTTTGGCGCCGAAGCGGCGCCGCAGCGCTTCCGCGTAGTGCTCGCTGCCCGGGGCGGGGCCTTCCACCGCCCACAATCCCCCGGCGCGCCGCTCTATATTCGGCCGCTTGTCCTTGAAGTGATGGCCGTTGCCCATATAGGCGATGTACATCGGCGCGGTGTCCGGCGAGTTCTTGTAGTAGGACATGCCCTTGTTGGCGACATCGGCCTGGCGATTCTCCATCTCCAATAGCGAGCGGTGCGAGAACACCACGTGATAGCCGTCGCCGGAATTGTCATAGGCGAGCTTCCAATTGCCCTTGTACTTGAGCCGATTCGCCTCGCACACTCGAATCCGTCCCTTCGGTTGGCGATCGAGCCATTCGTCGATCGGCTTGGTGATAGGCCCGAGATAATCGAGAAGCGAGGGCGCATCGGGATTGAGCGTTGCGAAGATGAAACCGCGATAGCTGTCCACGTGCGGCACCTGCGCGACGTTGTATTTCGCATCCTTGAAGTCGCAGGCGTACCCGTCGGGCCAAGGGACGGCGCGCAGCTTGCCCGTGTTGAGATAGCTCCAGCCATGATATGGGCAGGTGAATATGCGTGCCGAGCCCTTGTCCTTGCGGCAAAGGGTGGTGCCGCGATGCGCGCAGCGATTGAACAGCGCGCGGATCTTGCCGTGGGAGTCGCGCAACAGGATGATGGGCCGCAGCCCGAGCCGTACGGTGATGTAGTCGTCGTTCGCGGGGATCTGACTCTCGTGCCCGAGATAGACCCAGACTGCACCGAAGATGTTCGTCATCTCCAAGTTGAAGATGGCGGGATCGGTGTAGATCAGCCGATGGACGCGGTCCTCTTGGACGAGCTCGTCCCAATCATAGCGCTCGACGCTGTCGATCGAGGATGCATTAAGCTTTTCCAGCATGCGTCTCTCCACCGGCCTGCTGCCGTACTCTCCCCCTATGCGCATGGGCGGCATCATGCCTCCGTCTAGAAAAAATCGAAATACTCGTTGTGCTCCCAGGCGGTCGGCTCCTCGGTCTCCCGTACACCGGTCTCCTTGAGCCATCGCGCAAACCGGCCCGCCTCGTTGCGTTTGAGCTTGAGGAAATAATCGAGGAATACGTCGCCGAGCTCGCGGCGAAACAACGGTTCGCACTCGAGCGCGTCCAGGGCGGCGGGTAAGTTCGTGGGCAGCGGTGGCAACTTGGCGTTATATGGATCGTCCTCGGGCGGTCCTGGATCGAACCCATGTTCTATGCCGTCAAGTCCGGCGACGATCTGCGAAAGAATAAAGAGGTAAGGATTGGCGGCGGGCTCCCCGATCCGGTTCTCCAATCGCGTCGCTTCGTCTCCCGGCGCGCCGAGCACCCGGATCATGACGCCGCGATGGTCGTAACACCATGACACCCGGTCGGGCGCGAGCGAGTTCGGCCGAAATCGCCGGTAGCCATTGACCGTCGGAGTCGCAAACGCAGTGGAGGCCGCGGCATGTCGCACTAATCCGCCAAGAAAAGAAAGGCCCAGCGCTGAGAGATGTTCGCGGTCGCGCCTCGCCATGAACAGATTGCGCCCGCTCTTCGCTTCGAGCAACGACTGATGCAGGTGCCAACCACTCGCATAATAGTCTTTGAGCGCCGGCCGGCACATGAACGTGGCGAAATACCCAATCCGGCGACAGATTTGCCGCGCCGCCGTGCGGAACAGCAGCGCATGGTCGGCGGCCTCCAGCGCTGGCCGCGCGGCAAAGGTGCATTCGAGTTGGCCCGGTCCCCACTCGTTCTCGATCGAGCGCAGTGGCAATCCGATTGTCTTGAAATGATCGGCGAGCGTGGAGAGCACCGGCTGCATCAAATCCATGTTGGATTCGCAATGGTAGGAAAAGCCCGGTTCTGCCGGAGCCGTCTTGATCGGCTGCCCGCGCACGCCGGGGAAGCCGACGTTGTCCTCGCCAAGCTCGTCTTGTACGACGCGCAGCAGATACCATTCGATCTCCAGGCCGACCACTAAACCCATGCCTTTGTTCGCGAGCCGCCGCAGTTGGCTGCGCAGCAAATGCCGCGGCGAGAAATAAAACGGTACCCCGCTTTTGAAATATTCATCACACAGCACCCAGCCTGTGCCGGGCGCCCAGGGCAGCACACGGAAGGTGAAAGGGTCGGGAACGATCGTCAGGTTGGGAGAACCCGTCATCTCCTCGAGTCCCATTCCGCCGCCGCGTGTGAACGAGGCAAACGTGCGGGCATTGGCGGAATCAAGCGTGGTGGTCGCGACATTGATGTTGTAGCCGGTCTCAAGCGCACCGAGGAAAGCTGGCAGCGTGACGGCTTTCGCGCGCGCGGCGCCGTGCGGATCCGCCCAGGCAAGGCGGACGAGATTAAGGTCCTCCTTCACGACCCTGCGCTTGAGCTCGTCGGCTTTGCGTCGCTGCTCCTCGGTCCACAGACCGTGTCGTGCAATGAATGCGGACTTTTTCACTCGCGCCATTCCGTCCCAACCGCAGTGGCCCGCAATGTAGATGATCGCGCGGTGGCGATCTACATTCGGACACAGCACGACGAGGTGGCTGGCATTGACGCAAGAGGCACCTGCCGATTTGATTCTCCCGTGGCAGTACAACGGGTGTGAAGCATGAGAATCCGCGCGCCGAAGGATTTTTGGTCGGGCGTGATGTTCTGCGGTTTCGCCGCGATCGCCCTCTTCGCCGCGCGCGGATATTCCTTCGGAAGTGCCGGCAGGATGGGCCCGGGCTATTTCCCGCTGCTACTCGCGAGCCTGCTTGGCGCGCTCGGAGTGGTGCTAATCGGGCGCTCGATCCTCATTGGCGGTGAGCCGGTCGCGCGCTTCCGCGTCTTACCGCTGGCGGTGATTGCGACTGCAATATGCCTATTTGGCGTGCTCATCGAGCCCCTCGGGCTCATCGTTTCGCTCGCCGTATTGACGTTAATGTCGGCTTGGGTCGGCGCGCAGTTTCGGTTAACGGAAACGGTCGCATTGGCGGCCGCGCTGGTCCTCTTTTGTGTCGCCGTTTTTGTCTATGCGCTCGGGCTTCCGCTCAATGTCTGGCCGAGCATGTAGAATGGACGTGATCTCGAATCTCGGCCTCGGATTTTCCGTCGCGCTGACCATCCAGAACATCGCCTACTGCTTCATTGGCACCCTGCTCGGAACCCTTATCGGTGTATTGCCCGGCATTGGCCCGGTCACCACAGTGGCCATGCTGCTGCCGATCTCGTTCACCCTGCCGCCGGAATCCGCGATGATCTTGCTCGCTGGCATCTATTACGGCGCCCAGTACGGCGGCTCAACCACAGCTATCCTGATCAATATCCCGGGCGAGGCCTCATCCGTCGTTACTACAATCGACGGTCATGCGATGGCGCGGCAGGGGCGGGCCGGCCCGGCGCTAGGCATCGCTGCGTTAGGTTCCTTCTTCGCCGGTTGTGCGGCGACGCTGCTGATCGCGCTCGCGGCGCCGCCGCTGGCGACCATCGCATTGCAATTCGGCCCGGCCGAATATTTCTCGCTGATGGTCTGCGGCTTGATCGCAGCAGTCGTTCTGGCGCGGGGATCGCTCCTGAAAGCGATCGCGATGGTGGTGCTCGGCTTGCTGCTCGGCCTCGTCGGGACAGACATGAATTCGGGCGCACGACGTTTCAATTTCGGCATGACAGGCCTTGCCGACGGCATCGAATTCGTGGCGATCTCGATGGCGATCTATGGAATCGCCGAGGTCGTCTACAATCTCGAGCAAAAGCAGGTGGCGGATGTGGTTGCCGGCGCGTTGGGCCGCGTGTGGCCGAGCTTCGCCGATGTCAAGCAGTGCGCGGGCTCGATCCTGCGCGGCACCGGCCTGGGCGCGGTTCTCGGCGTGCTACCGGGCGGCGGCGCGCTGCTGGCATCCTTCGCGGCCTACACGGTGGAGAAGAGAGTCGCGAGCGCCCCGCGGCAATTCGGCAATGGCGACATCAGAGGTGTCGCGGCACCGGAATCCGCCAACAATGCGGGCGCGCAGACATCGTTCATCCCGATGTTGACGCTGGGCATCCCTGGGAACCCGACCATGGCGATGATGATCGGGGCGCTGATGATTCACGGCATAGCGCCGGGTCCGCGCGTGATGACAGATCGTCCGGGGCTGTTCTGGGGGCTCATCGCCAGCATGTGGCTCGGCAATCTCATGCTTGTGGTGTTGAATCTTCCGATGGTAGGCATCTGGGTGAGATTGCTGCGCGTGCCGTATCGGCTGCTCTATCCCGCCATCATCGTGTTCTGCTGCATCGGTGCCTATACCATCAATAATAAGGCATTCGACGTTTTCGTGATGTCATTCTTCGCAATCTTCGGCTACGTGGCGCTCAAGCTCGACTGCGAGCCGGCACCGCTTATTCTCGGCTTCGTGCTGGGGCCGATGATGGAGGAAAACCTTCGCCGGGCCCTTCTGATCTCGCGCGGCGATCCGATCGTGTTCCTGCAGGAGCCGATCAGCCTCGCCTTCCTCGTATTGGCAGCGGGGCTTTTGGTTGTGCTGGCGGTGCCTGCCATTCGGGTCAGGCGTGAAGAGGCGCTCAAGGAATAGCCTAGGATCGCTTGATCACGGAGGTGATCCATCCCCAGAGCGCCTTCGCGAGCAGCGCAAAGGCTGAAATCGGCTTTGTCGTCGCTGGCGGATCGGCAGTCGCTGCGGTAGGAGGCGATGGCTGCGTTGGGGACGGTTGTGCCGCTCCGGGTGCGGAAGCCGTGGACCGGTCCTGCGCAAGCTGCTCCCTCAATCGCCTGGCGAATTCATTCATGAGTTGTGCAGCGGTTGCCTGGATAATGCCGACGCCGCGGCCGTACTGCGCCACGGCGCCGGATAGCGTGAGGCTGGTGTGCACCAGCACTTTGGAGCCGCCGCCCGCTGGCTCAAGCCGGAAAACCGAAGCTGCGTTGGCGCCGCCGCGCCCCTTCGCGTCGGTGCCCTGCGCCGCAACGCGCGCCGTGTAGGCTTGCCCGTCGATCTGCTCGAACTTGACGATGCCCGCGAAGGTCAACGCCACCGGGCCGAGCCGCACGCCGATTTTGCCTTTATAGGTATTCGGGTCGAGCACTTCGGTCAGCTCAGCACCCGGCATGCACGGGGCGATGCGCTTGATATCGAGCAATACTTTCCACGCGTCGGCCGGCGGCAGCGGCACTTCGAAGGAATTGTCGAATTCCATGTGAGTTCAGTTCTTGCCAGCGCGCGCCGCCGAGGCGCCAGCAATCCGGCCGAACACTGCTCCCGACGTTAGGCCGGAGCCGCCCGGATAATTGAAATAAAACAATCCGCCGACCAGTTCGCCAGCGGCATAGAGGCCCCGGATGGGGTGGTAGTCGGTGTTGAGCACTTCCCCCTCGGTGGTGATGCGCACGCCGCCGAACGTGAAGGTGAGGCCGCACGTCACCGCATAACCTTCGAACGGCGGCTGGTCGATGGTGTTTGCCCAATTGCTTTTGTTAATGGCGAGCCCTTCCGTGCGGCGGCCGTCCTTGATGTTCGGATTGAAAGGAATGTCGCGGCGCACTGCCTTGTTGTATTCGGCGATGCTTTTCAGGAATTGCTCCGCGTTAACGCCCTCCAGTTTCTGGGCGAATTCCTCGATCGTGTTGGCGGCCACTTTTGTGATCTGCCGGATCTTGTATTCGTCGCGCTGCAGATGCTTCACCTTCTGATCGAAGATTTGCCATGCGAACTGTCCGGGCTGCTCCAGCACGACGCGCCCGTATTTGGCATACGTATAGTTGCGGAAGTCGGCCCCTTCGTCGACGAAGCGCTTGCCGGTGGCATTGACGAGAATGGCGAAAGGGTAGGAGTGTTTCTGAAACTGGTCGCCGACCGCGAGGTCACCGAACTCCGGCGCGTTCATCTCCCATTGCACCGCGTGGCAGCCGGACCAGTTGCCGCAGGGACTCGCGCCGATGTCGAGAGCCATGCGGATGCCGTCACCGGTATTGAAGCGCGTGCCGCGCACCTTCGCCAGATCCCAGCCGGGTCCTAGATAGCGCGTGCGCCATTCCGAATTCGATTCGAAACCGCCGGACGCGAGCACGACTGATTTGCTGGGCAGCTCGCTTTCCACGTCGTCGTGGCGGATGCGGACGCCGCTCACCCGCACGCCGTCATAGAGAAGGCTCAACGCGCGGGTGCGGTAGCGAATTTCGATACCGCGTTTGGTCGCCGCGTCGGTGAGCATCTGGATCAGGCCCGGGCCGCCCCCGACCGCCTCGACGGTCAGGCCGCCCCAGAATTTAAACTTGCCTTCGATCTTGAAGGCTTGACGGCCGTAGATCGGGATGAAGCGTACGCCCTTGTCGCGCATCCAGCAGAACGTGTCGAAGCTTCTGGTCACCAGCAGCTCGACCAAATCAGGATCGGCGCGATTTTGTGTCACCCGCGCCATGTCGTCGAAAAACTGCTCTCGCGTATACGTGCCGAAATCGGTGGTGGCGATCTCCTGCTCGGTTAGATCCGGGACCAGCCTCTTGATGTCGTCCACCCCGTTATAGACCACGCGCACCGAACCCGCGGTGAACCTGCTGTTGCCGCCAGCCTCCTCCTCGGGCGCGGCCTCGAGCATCAGCACGGAGGCGCCTTGCTCCTGCGCCGCGAGTGCCGCGCAGAAGGCGGCATTCCCTGCGCCCACGACGATGACGTCGGCTTGCGATCTCGCCATGTGGCCTCTCACACCGTGCTTACAGCCGGCTGCGTACGCAGAAATTTCAGCTGGACACGACCTTCCACTCGATCGTTTCCCCGCCGCGATAGATCAGCGCCTTTTCATCGGGCCCTTCGACCTTGATCTCCTGCGGTGGAGTCCAAGGGGATTTTTTGAGCGTGATCGTCGTTTCATTCACGGACAGGCGATAGTGCCTGGGACCGTTAACGGACGCAAAGTCTTCGAGCTTGTCGAGCGCGCCTTCCTCCTCAAATACTTTCGCATAGGTCTCGATCGCGACCGGCGCGTTGAACACGCCGGGGATGCCGTTCACCGAGAGCTTCTTCGCCACCGGATGGGGCGCGGAGTCGGTGCCCAGAAAATAGCAGGCTTCACCTGACGTCGCGGCCTTGCGCAATGCCGCCCGGTCCTTCGCCGTTTTGATGACGGGCATGCAATACATGTAGGGCTTGAGCCCCCATCCGAGCCAATCCGTGCGGGTCAGCACCAGATGGTAGGGTGTGATCGTTCCGCCGACCTGCGGCGCGGTGCTACGCACGAAATCGGCGCCCTCTTTCGACGATAGGTGCTCCAGCGTAAAGCGCAGCGCTGGGAACTGCCTCGTCCATTTGGAGAGATAGCGCTCGATGAACATGGCTTCGCGGTCGAAAATGTCGACCTCCGGGTCCACATCCTCGCCGTGCATCAGGAACGGCATGCCGATTTTTTCCATACGCTCCAGCACGGGCATGATTTTGCGATGGTCGGTCACGCCCGCGGCCGAATACGTGGTGGCGTGGGCGGGATAGAGTTTGACCGCCGTGAACACCCCTTCCTTGAAGCCATGTTCGACGTCGTCGGGGTCCGTCTCGTCGGTGAGATAACAGGTCATCAGCGGCTTGAAGCTCGAGCCCGCCGGCAGCGCGGCCATCACCCGCTCGCGATAGGCAATCGCATCCTTGGTGGTTACGACCGGCGGCACGAGGTTGGGCATCAGGATGGCGCGACCGAACTGTCTTGCCGTGAACGGCATCACCGCCTTGAGCATGGCGCCATCGCGTACGTGCAGGTGCCAATCGTCAGGCTTGCGAATGGTTATTCGGGTGGTCATTTCATCCGAGCGACTAATCTCGGCTCGAGCAGGTTCGATCAGCCAATAGGCGCGGCGGCCGCGGCATAGGTCTCGCGTGGCGCTTCATCGATCATCGCGCCGGTAAGATCAGCGACACGGGCAAAGCCGCGCTTGGCGCACCACTCTTGCAGTCCGTCGATGATCGCGATGATTCCAGACGGGTTGCGGAAAATCAGATAGCCGATCATGACCGCGCTGGCGCCGGCGAGCATGTATTCGATCACGTCCTCTAGCTTGACGATGCCGCCGCAGCCGATGATCGGAATCTTAACGGCCTTGGCGCACTGATAGACCATGCGCACGATGATCGGCTTGATGCCGGGACCAGAGAGCCCGCCAAATTTGTTGCCGATCGCGGGCCGAAACGTGTTGATGTCGATCTTGAGGCCCAGAATCGTATTCGACACCACCAGCGCGTCGGCTCCCGCCAGCTCGGCGGACTTGGCGATGGCGACAACGTCGCCGGCATTGGGCGAGAGTTTGCACCAGATCGGCTTGTCCGTGGTCTGGCGGATGCGGCGCATGACATTGAACGTGTGCTCCTCGTGCAGCGCGAAATTACCTCCCTTCGGATCGCGTGTCGGGCACGAGATATTGACCTCCAGGACATCGATGGCGGACGTGCTGACGTCGCGGGCCATTGCCTCGAAATCTTCGATCGTCGTCGCGGAGATCGAGCCGACGAGCGGCGGCGAGAAGCGCTTATAGTCCGGCACCTGGTGGCTGAGAAAATATTCGATGCCCTTGGTCGGCAGGCCGATGGAGTTGATCATGCCGCCTTCGACCTCGGAGACACGCGGCGGCGGATTGCCGGCGCGAAACTCGCGCGAGACCGTTTTTGCGACCAGCGCGCCCAATCGATTCAAATCGATTACCTGCGCAAGATCGGTCGAAAAGCATCCCGACGCCGGCATGATCGGGTTCTGCAGCGTTACACTCCCGATCTTCACGCTCATGTCTACCATCCGACCGCCTCCTGTAGATCGAATACCGGCCCGTCGATGCACACGCGGCGAAGCTCTTTCTTGCCGTCGACTTCGAAGGTGCGCACGCAGACGTAGCAGGGACCGAGCCCGCAGGCCATCACCTGTTCCATTGCGACCTGGCCGGGAATGCCGTGCGCCCTGCCGAGACGCTTCATCAATTGAAGGAGCCGGTTCGAGCCGCAGGTATAGAACGCGTCGGCTTGGCGCTGCGCGATCAGCCGCTTTAGGATTGCCTCTACGTGCTCGACCGCGCTGGTCGCGTCACTGTCAAGCACCGCGATGACGTCGCCAACCTTGGCGAAGAGATCGTCCGCCATCACGAATTCCGCGCTGCGGGCGCTCAGGATGGCGGTGACGCCGATCCCGCATTCGCCGGCGAGCTGGGAAATTGGCGCCAAGGTGGCAAGCCCGACCCCGCGGCCGAGGACCACGATGTGCTTCCAGCGGCGATCAATGGCGAAGCCGACACCCAGCGGCCCAACCATGTTGAGTTCATCCCCCGGCTCCAGCGTCGCCAGTCCAAATGTTCCGCGGCCGACGCACTTATAGAGAAACTCGATGCGGCGGTTCTCCCGGTCGATGCGATAAACGCTCTGCGGACGGCGCAGCCAGAGTTCGGCGGCATCCGGCGAAGGACACAACAGATTGAAGAATTGGCCCGGTTTGACCGCGAGCGCCTTCGGTGAGGCGTCGACGACCAGATGCTTGTATTCCGAATTAATCCAGTCGTGCGAGACGACCGGACACAGCGATTCCTCGGCCGGTATATGCGTTGGGGCCAGCGCTGGTGCGCCTTTGCCCACCACGTAAGGTGCCGATGCGAACGGCCGGTGCGCCATAACGAAGTCCCGCCTGGAAGCGTTTCGAGATTGCCGCTAGCTACTCCGCGCGCGGCACGAAAATCAACATTTTTCGGTCAATGGGTTTTCGGAAGATTTACCTGTGATTGTGCTGCTTGCGCGCGCAGCCGCTTTGCTGCGTCCAGCGTCGCAATGACGATGTTCTGATAGCCGGTGCAACGGCAGAGGTTCCCGGAAATGGCGACCCGCACCTCTTGCTCGGTCGGATCCGGATTATCGCGCAGGAACTCGATCAGCGTCGTCAGAATGCCTGGGGTGCAGAAGCCGCACTGGAGACCGTGATGTTCATGGAAGGCCTGCTGCAACGGGTGCAGCTCATCGGCTGAGGGCGCGATGCCTTCGACGGTGAGGATATTGTGGCCGTCCGCCTGCACCGCAAGCATCAGGCAGGAGCGCGCCGAATGGTCGTCGAACAGGACAGTGCAGGCGCCGCAGACGCCGTGCTCGCAGCCAAGGTGCGTTCCGGTGAGACCGAGTTGATGGCGGATGAAATCCGCAAGGGTGACGCGGACCTCGACCTCTTCCTCGTACCGCTTTCCGTTGACGGTCAGGGTAATTTTGCGACTCTCTCCCATGGTCGGTTCCTAGTGCGGCTGCCCGTGCGCATCGCGCAAGCGCACGTACGCCTTCTCCAGGGCCCGCCGCGACAGCACCGCGGCCAAATGCTGACGATAAGACGCCGGGGCGTGCACGTCATCTATTGCCTCGAGCTTTCGGCAGCTCTCGCAGGCATCGCGGAAGAGCGTGCCTGCCGGCACCTGCCCCACGATTGCCTGCTCGACATCTCGGGCGCGGCGTGGCGCAGTTCCCAGGCCGCCGACGGTCACCGGGGCGCGCGTGATCTTGCCGGAGGCCTCGCCTTCGAGCAAAACAGCGGCCGAGGTGATGGCGAAGTCGCCATGCCGGCGCGAAAATTCGACGAACGCATAGCCGTGGTTAGCTGCCCATTGCGGGTAGCGCACACCGACGACGAGTTCGTTCGGCTCGATTGCGGGCGTCATATAGGCGACGGGAAAGTCGGAGAACGGGACCTCGCGTTGCCCGTTCGGGCCGGCGACCGTGACGGTCGCGTCATAGGCCAATGCGAGCGAGACCAGTTCCGCCGCCGGATCGAGATGGCATAGCGAGCCGCCGATTGTGCCCCGGTTGCGGGTCTGCCGGTGCCCTATCTGCAGCAATGCTTCGTGCATGATCGGCCAGCGCGCGCGCACCGCGTCGGAAAATTCGAGATCGCGCTGGCGCGTCATGGCGCCGATTTCAAGCGCGCTGCGCATCTCGCGGATGTAGGACAAGCCTTCAACGCGGTTGAGATCGACGATGTGGTCGGGCAGCACAAATCGCATGTTGAGCATGGGCATCAACGACTGACCGCCCGCAAGCAGCTTGGCGTTTTCGAGGCTGCCGAGCAGCCCGATCGTCTCGCTGACTGTTTTCGGATCGTGATAGCGAAAGGGTGGCGGCTTCATCTTTGGCGGATCGATCCCCGTGGACGCGGCTTCTTTACATACACCACCAACTGTGTCTCAATCCAAAAAAATCAGTGCCCGCATAGGCGCGACGAGCGGTGATCGTTCTGTCTTGCTTTGACGGCCGCCGTATCCGCGATGAGGAACGATGAAGCCCGCGCGGTTCCGCTATCACGCCCCCAAGACGATCGAAGAAGCAGTCGATACGCTGGCCGAGGTTGCGGCCGAAGATGGGCGCGTGCTTGCGGGGGGCCAGAGCCTCGTGCCGATCATGGCGTTTCGTCTGGCGCGCCCGGCGCATCTTGTGGACATCAACGGGGTCGAGGCGCTGCGGCGACTCGCTGTGGACGGGGGACGGCTTTGCATCGGCGCGGGCGTGCGCCATGCGGCCTTCCACAAGCCGGTGGTGGATGGTCCGCTGGGGCGGCTCCTCGCCGTGGTAGTGCGTCACATCGCCCATTATCCGATTCGCACCCGCGGCACGTTCTGCGGCAGCATCGCGCATGCCGATCCTGCCGCCGAATGGTGTCTCGTGGCGGCGGCGCTCGGCGCAGAAATGGTGACGAGAAGCGCGGCTGGCACTCGCACCATTCTGGCGCAGGACTTTTTCCGCGGGATCATGACGACGGCGCTGAATGAGGACGAGCTTTTGACGGAAGTACGTCTGCCCGTCAGTGCCGCCGACTCCCGTTTCGGTTTCTATGAGTTCAATCGCCGCGCCGGCGACTTTGCCCTAGGCATGGCCCTTGTGAGCTTTCGCCTCCAAGATGGGGTGATCTGCGATCCGCGCGTAGCGGTTGGCGGGATTGAGCCGCAGCCGCGGCGCATAGCCGACGCCGAGCGGGCTCTCGCCGGACGTATGGCCGACCGCGCGTCCTTCGAGACTGCGGCCGCCGCGGTTGCAGCCGCGGTCGATCCGCTCGAAGATGCCGTGACCAGCGCCACATACCGCCGCGACCTCGCGCGCACGGTGACGCGTCGGGCGCTCGAACAGGCGGCCGCATGACTCTCACCGTCGACGCCGGACGGCAGCATCAGCAATCGCAAGAGAGCGGCGGCAGCCAAGTCGGGAGCGCAGCGGTGGCGGCCGTGGCCAACAAGTGGATCGGACAATCCGTCACGCGGCTCGAGGATCCGCCGCTGGTTCGGGGGCACGGTCGCTTCGCTGGCGATATCTCATTTGCGCACCAGCTGCACATGCGCCTTGTTCGCGCCAACCACGCCCACGGCAAAATCGTCGCGATCGACGCCTCGGCTGCGCTCGCGCTGCCCGGAGTCGTCGCGGTGTGGACCGCAGCCGACATAGCCGACGTGCCGCCGATCGATTTCCGTGAGGGGCGAATTCCCGCGCTGGAACCCTATCGCCAGCCGGTGCTCGCAACCGAAAAGGTGCGGTATGTGGGCGAGCCGGTCGCTGCGGTTTTCGCCGATGATCCCTATGTGGCGGAAGACGCGGCCGAGCTTGTCGCGCTCGAAGTCGAGGAACTGCCGGTCTTGCTCGCTGCTGAGGCTGAGCCCGTCGAATTCTTCACCGGCCGCACCACCGAGGTATGTATCGTTCGTCAGGGCTACGGCGACGTTGACGCAGTCCTGCGCGCAGCACCTATGGTCGTTGAGCTCGAATTGGCGATCGGACGCCATTCCGGCGTGCCGCTCGAGACGCGCGGTGCGATCGGGCGCTATGATGCGGCGCGCGACATCCTCCAATTGCATGGCGCCGCCAAAGTGCCACATCGCAATCGCGACCTGCTCGCGCGCATGCTCAAGCGCGCGCCGTCCTCGATCCACGTCCTCGAATCCCATGTCGGAGGCGGGTTCGGCATCCGCGGCGAGCTCTATCCGGAAGACGTGCTGGTGTGCGTAGCCGCGATGCGCCTCAACCGGCCGGTGAAATGGCTCGAGGACCGGCGTGAGCATTTGATGGCCGCCAACCAATCGCGCCAGCAGCTTCACCGCCTGCGCGCGGCGGTCGACGATGAGGGCCGCATCCTCGCAATTGATGACTGCTATTTCCACGACCAGGGCGCCTATGTGCGCACCCACGCCGCGCGCGTCGTACATATGACGGCGGGCATCCTGCCGGGTCCCTATCGGGTGCCGGCCTATCGCGCGGTGGGCCACTTTCGCCTCACGAACAAGACGCCAGCGGCCACCTACCGGGCGCCGGGGCGTTACGAGACGACGTTCGTTCGCGAGCGGCTGATCGACGCCATTGCGACCAAGCTTGGCATCGAGCCGAACGAGGTGCGACGGCGCAACGCGATTGCGGCGGATGAGATGCCGTATCACCGGCCGCTCGAGGCCTTGGGGGAGGAGATTGAGCACGATTCCGGAGATTATGTCGGCTTGCTCGACAAGCTCTTGGCCAGGCTCGAGTGGGACAAGCGCAAGGTCGAGCTGGCGCGCCGGCGCGCTGGCGGTGAAGCGGTCGGAGCCGGATTTGCGATGTTCGTGGAAAAGAGCGGATTGGGCCCGGCCGACGGGGTGAGAATCGAGGTCGACAGCTCGGGCGCGGTCGAGCTCATCACCGGCGGCGCCTCGCTCGGCCAAGGTTTCGAGACGGTGATGGCGCAGGTATGCGCCGAGGTTTTGGGCATTGATTATCGGCGCGTCCGCGTCACCCACGGCCAGACCGATCGCATCACCTATGGGATCGGAGCGCATGCGTCGCGCGCGACGGTCATGACGGCATCCGCCACCCATGACGGTGCCGTTAAGCTGCGCGCAAAAGCCATCGAGGCGGCGGCATCACTGATGCAAGCGCATCCCGAGACGCTCGAGATCATCGACGGAAACGTGCGGCGCAAGGACGACCCCGCGGGACCTTCAATCAGTCTCGGCGATATTGCCGAGCATCTTACCCCGACTTCGAAGACCCTCGGCGGCCGCGTGCCGGGTTTGTCAGCCGAAGGGTGGTTCCGGGTGAAGCACCAAGTCTACCCATACGGCATTCACTTCGCAGTGGTGAAGGTCGATCGCGACACTGGCAGCGTCGCGGTCGAGGACTACGTCATTGCTTACGACATCGGCCGCGCGATCAATCCGGCGCTGGTGAAAGGGCAAATCGTTGGCGGGTTCGCTCAAGGCATGGGTGGGGCGCTGCTCGAGGAATTCACCTATAATGAGCGCGGCGATCCGCTGGCGACGACTTTTGCCGATTACCTTCTGCCGACGGCACGCGAAGTTGCGAACGTCCATGTCATCTTGCGCGAGGACTATATGAGTCCGCTTAATCCGCTCGGCATCAAAGGGGCGGGCGAGAGCGGTATCACCGGGGTCGGTGCGGCGATTGCCTCCGCCATCGATGACGCTATCGGAATGCCGGGTGCGGTGAGGCAGCTGCCGGTGACGCCGCAGCGGCTCAAGGAGATCTTGAGCCGGCAGCACAACTCGTCTTCCTGCGTGCGCGCTGCGAGCTGAAATCGATCGAGCTGCTAAGCGAGGAGTGCCGGATGCAGAGCGTCGCCCAAGCCACGAAGCGCTCCGCAAGTAGCGCGCCCAAGCCGTCGAACCAGGACCTGCGTATTTGGATCGATGCGCTGCGCGCGGCGGGCGAGCTGCAGGAGATCAATGGTGCGGAGCGGGAGGTCGAAATCGGCGGAATCGTCGACCTCTACATGCGCAAGATGGGCAATCGCGCGGTGCTATTCGACGACATTCCGGGCTATCCTCACGGGCACCGCATCCTCGCGAACATTCTGACGTCAGTGCGCCGCATCAATCTCACCGTTGGCATGCCGCTCGACGCTTCTGCGATCGAGCTCGTCTCCTATTGGCGCAAATACATGAACGAAGCGCGCAGCTTCGCACCGGTCAAAGTGAAATCCGGTCCGCTCATGGAGAACGTCAGCAGCGGCAAAAACGTGAACATCGACACGATCCCGACGCCGCGCTGGCACGAGCACGACGGCGGCTACTATATCGGCACGGGGTGCATGGTGATCATGAAGGACCCCGACACCGGCTGGATCAATTACGGCGCTTATCGCGTGCAATACCAGGGGCCGAACGTGGCCACGGTAATGTGCTCCAAAGGCAAGCATGGCGATTTGATCAAACGGCGTTATCACGAGCGCGGCGAGCCGTGTCCGATCGCGGTGGTCGCGGGCATGCATCCCGCCTTGTTCATGGTGGGGGGACTCGAGATCCCATACGGAAAGAACGAATACGATGTCGCCGGCGGTCTGATCGGTGAGCCGGTCGAGGTGATCGAGGGGCCGGCCACTGGGCTGCCGATTCCGGCGCACGCGGAGATCGCTTTCGAGGGGTTTATCCATCCCAACGATCTGCTCGATGAGGGGCCGCTCGGGGAATGGACCGGCTATTACGCGGGGGGCCGAAAAAAAGAGCCGGCCATCCGCATCGCGACTTTCATGCACCGGAACAACCCGATCCTGCTGGGCGCGGTCCCGGCGGTGCCACCCGATGACGATTCCTTCTATCGCGGGACCTACCGCTCCGGCGCTGTGTGGAATCAGCTCGAAGCGGCCGGCGTGCCGGAAGTGAAGGGCGTCTGGGCGCATGCCGCGGGCGGAAGCCGGCTGTGGCTCACGGTCTCGATCAAGCAGCAATATGCGGGTCACGCTAAGCAGGCGGGGCTGATCGCCTCCCAATGCCACGCAGGCGCCTACGCCAACCGCTTTGTCGTGGTGGTTGACGACGACATCGATCCCGCCGACATGGATCAAGTGGTGTGGGCGATGTGCACGCGCTGCGACCCGCGCGAAGGCATGGAAACATTGCGCGGCTGCTGGAGCACCGCGCTTGACCCGATGGCATATGGTGGCGACGATCCGCGCAACGCGCGCGTGGTTATCGATGCCTGCAAACCCTGGTCGCGGCGCGACAGCTTCCCCCGCGTCGCGCGTGCGAGCAAGGAACTCGACGCCGGCATCCGTGCCAAATGGGCGCACGTGTTGCCGCGCGGCTGAGCATGACGTTCAGTGCTCTGGCCGCGGCCTTGCTGCGTCCTTTCGAGAAAAAGGGCTTGGTCACGCTTACTTTTGCGGCGGCATCGGTGTTTCGATTGTGACCGATTGGAAAACTCTGTATAAGCCGGGAGGTTGTGTCAGGTTGTGGGGGTGCCATGCGTACGATCTCCGACTTTCTTGCACGGAAGGGCGTCGCATCCGCGTCGTTTCCGAGCCCTGCTTCCGCCAAAATTTTAGCGAGCGGCGGCGAACAGCGCAGCGAGCCGACATTTGCCGATATTGGTGCCCGGGTCGGTGAAGACAACGAGACGCTGCGCAACCTTCTGATCGATACCGACCGTCGTATCGGCGCGCTCGACGACCTTAAGGAAGCCTTCCGCAATCTCGTCGAGCCGATCGGCTCGTCGCTGCACGCGCTCGAGCAGGAGAAGACCGAGAATTTCGGCTTGCGCAATGCGCTCACAGAACTTCGGAGCACTCACGAGAGCTTGCGCAGCGAATACGGCTTGCTCGGAAAACGCGCGGCCGATCTGGAAACCGCGGGCGAGGACCTGCGGCGGGAATTGGCCTTGGCGCAACAGACGGCGCGCGGGCTCGACGGGGACAAGGCGGAACTTGCTAGCGAAATCGTGGGTGCGCGTTCGGAGATCGCCAATCTCGAGAGCCAATTGGCGCAGGAGGCGGCCAATGCACGAGCGCTGGGCGAGGCCAACCAGATTCTGGTCGATCACGCCAGTAGCGCCGATAAACGGATCGTGGAATTGCAGGCTGAGACTGCGCAGACGCGGGAAAAGCTCTTGCTGCTGGAGAATGACAGGCGCTCGCTGCAAACCGCGCTCGATCAAACCCTCGCAGAAAACTCGCGATTATCGCGCCGCTTGACCGAGAGCGAGAATGCACTGACTGCCGCGCGTGCGCGGCTCGAGCAGATGGAGATCAGCCTGACGGCGGCGGAGAACGAGCGCGCCACGCTTGCCACCGCGCGCGATGAGGCCAACGAGCGGCATCAATCCGAGACTTATGCATTGAATCTACGGCTCGAGGCCTTGCGTTCGCGAGCAGCCACTGCTGAGAAACTCCTCTCGGAGGTGCGCCAGAGTCTCGTCGGGCGAACCGAGGAGATCCGTGTGCTCGAGCGTAAGGCGATGGAGGCGACAATCGCCCGCAACAGCACCGAGAAGGTGGTCGAGCGGCTCACGGCCGCCCGCGATGCGCTCGATGGCAAGGTGCGTGAGCTCGAGCAATTGCGCGCCTCGCTCCAGGAGCGCTGCAACAGTGCCACGGAAACTCTCAAGGCGCGCGAGACCGTGCTCGCCCATGCCGAGCAGAAGATAAAGATGCTGAGCGACCGCATCGCCGAAATCGAGGTCGACGCGGGAGCCTATCGGGCCAAGGCCGAACGGCGCATCGATGAGCTCAACGCGAGTCTGCAGCGCGAGCGGGTCGAACTCGCCGTTGCCCAAGGTGCGCTGGAAACGACGCGTCGGGACTATGCTCGTCTGCAACGCGATATTTTGGCGGGGCGCCCGGCGCCGGTAACTGGTCCGACGCTCGAGGTGGTCTCGGACATTAGCAAGGAGCCGCAGAAGACCAAAAACGGCAAAGGCGCCGGCCGTAATCCGGGACAGGCGGTGACCGAAGGCGGCGGAGCGGAGCCCACCTCCGCCTGAGAGCGTCATTAAAGCGCTGCAGATTGCTCGGCAACAGGCGGCGTGTCGCGCGCGCCGGTAGTACTTTGCCCGCGCCTTCGGACGGCGCTATAGATGGCCAACATTCCGGAATGGAGAGAACGGCATGGTCCGCATGGACGGCGAGGCCGCATCGAAACCGCGGATGCAATATCGCGGGTTACGTGACTGGCTCGAACAAGTCGACAAGATGGGAGAGCTGCGTAGGGTCGACGGCGCTCACTGGGATGTGGAGATGGGCGCTATCACTCACATGCTCACGGAAAAGAGCCGCGGCACGGCGCCGGCAATCCTGTTCGACCATGTGCCCGGCTATGTAAAAGGTTTCCGCACGCTTTACGGGCAGCTCTCCTCGGTGCGTCGCATCGCTTTGACGCTCGGACTGCCGCTCGAATATGAGCGCAGGGTGGACGTCGTGCGGACTTATCATGCTCGGATGCAGAACCTAAAGCCGCTGCCGCCGCGTTTCGTCAACGACGGCCCCGTGCTCGAGAATGTGCTCGAAGGCGATGATATCGACGTGCTCAAATTTCCCGTGCCACGGCACCATGAGCTCGATAAAGCGCGCTTCATCGGCACCGCCGACTGCGTCATCACCCAGGATCCCGACTCGGGTTGGTTCAATCTCGGCGCTTATCGCAGCCAGATTTACGACGGCAAGACCGTCGGGTGCCAGATCACCGAGGGCAAGCACGGCCGCATCCATCGCGATATATATTTCGAGCGCGGACAGCCGACGAAGGTAGTCATCCTGTGCGGACAGGACCCGCTGCTGTTCATGCTCGCCTCGAGCCCGCTACCCGAGATCGGCGAGATGGACATTGCTGGCGGGTTACGTGGCGAGCCGCTCGACGTGGTGCGCGGCCCGTATACGGGCTTTCCGATTCCGGCCGATTGTGAAATCGCCATCGAAGGCGAAAGCCTACCCGGCCAGGTCCGGCCGGAAGGCCCGTTCGGCGAGTGGATGGGCTACTACTCCGACGACACGCAGGATCGACCCTTCGTCAACGTGAAGACCATTCTCTATCGCAACGATCCGATCCTCACCTGCGCCCCGCAGCACAAGCCGGTCGACGAGACCGGGCTGCTCAAGGGCATTGCTGGCGCCGCGCAGATCTGGCGGGCGCTCGAGGCGTGCGGCGTGCCCGAGGTGATTGGCGTATGGAATCACGAAGCCGGACCTGCGACACGCTTCACAGCGATCCAAATACGCCAGCGCTATCCAGGACACGCACGCCAGGCCCTACATGTTGCATCCTCGTGTCAAGGCGGCGCTTACGCCGGCAAGTGGACGGTCGTCGTCGACGAGGATATCGATGCCGGGGATCTCGATCAGGTTCTTTGGGCGATGTGCACGCGGTTCGATCCGCTGACCGACATCGACATGATCCAAAAGGCCTGGGCCTCCAAACGCGATCCGCTCTACCTTCCCGGCAACTTCAACAATCGCATCCTGATCGACGCGTGCATTCCCTATGACCGGAAGCTGAAGGGCACGTTCCCCGTCACCGTCGACGTCAGCGCCGACCTGCGCACGCGGCTGCGCGCGAAATTTCCGCAACTGTTCCCGAAAAACTAAAGCTTGGTTCGTAGGCTGGGTTGACCGAAGCGAAGCCCATCGCGGATTGAAATGATTGCCCAATTATCAAAGAAGAGTGCCAACTTCCTGCATACCGAAGGCGGGGGACGTAATGGCTTTCGCTTCGGACGAGCGATCGTGCGGTACGCGATATGCAGCTTCGCTTCGCTCCTCGCCGTCCTTATTGCGCAGCCTGCGCATTCGGGCGGTGTCGAAGATTTCTACCGGGGCAGGACCGTTTCTCTCCTCATTGGCTACAGCGTCGGCGGCGGCTATGACGCGTATGGCCGGTTAGTGGCGCGCCATCTCGGCAAGCATATTCCCGGCAACCCGTCTGTTGTGCCGCAGAACATGAGCGGCGCCGGCAGCCTCAAGGCGGCCAATTACCTTTATTCCGTTGCCCCGAAGGACGGTTCGGTTATCGCCACCTTCTCGCGTAGTCAGGGTATTGCGCCGCTGCTCGATAAAGCCGAGTTCGACAGCACCAAATTCACCTGGCTCGGCAGCGTCACCGACGAGGTGAGCCTCTGTGTCACGCGCCATGACGCGCTGGTGAAGAGCTTCAGGGAGCTGCTGGTCACACCGGCAACTTTTGGGGGCGAGGGCGCCGGCTCCGATCCGAACATTTTCGCGCTGCTTTATCGCAACGTGTTCGGCGCCAAGATCAAGATCGTGACCGGCTATCCCGGCACCAACGAGATCCAGCTTGCGGCCGAGCGCGGAGAAGTGGACGGGTTGTGCGGCCTCTCCTGGAGCACGCTCAAAGGCCGCTATCCGCATTGGCTCAAAGAGAAAAAGGCCAATATCCTCGTTCAAGCTGGAATCAAGAGACAGCCTGAGCTGCCAGACATTCCCTCAGCGAGCGAGCTCGCGAAAGAGCCGGATCAGGTCCGAATCCTGAATTTGCTGCTGATCGGGCAAGCTATGGCGCGGCCCTTCGCGGCTCCGCCTGGCATCCCCGCCGAGCGCCGGGCGGCCTTGATCGCAGCGTTCGAACGCACGACCGCCGATCCAGACTTTCTCGCCGAGGCCGAGCGGCTCAATTTCGAGGTCAATCCGGTCACTGCGGAAAAGCTCGACGCGCTGCTAGCCGAAGCCTACGCAACCCCCAAGGACGTGATCGCCAAAGCGGCCAAAGCGATGTCGGACTAAAACGACATTGAGGATCATTGCAAAGGCCCGCGCTGCGAAACGCGGACGCGGTCAATGAGATGGGTGGACTGATCGGAGCGCGCATTCCACGTGTCGAGGATGGCGCGCTGCTTCTCGGCCAGGGACGCTTCATCGATGACATCGGCGTTGCCGGCGTGTGGCACGCAGCCTTCGTGCGCAGCCCTCATCCGCACGCGGCGGTCCGCCGGATCGATGCGCAGGCGGCGCGCGTTCTGCCTGGGGTGCATGCGGTACTCACACTCGACGATCTCGCGCCGGTCTTGGCCAATCGCCGAATGCTGCGCCACTCCAATTCCGGGACGCCGCTCGATCGTTACTGGTCGTTCGCGCTCGCCGACGCGGAAGTATCGTACGTGGGCGAGGCGGTCGCGATGGTGCTTGCCGAGAACCGTTACCTCGCGGAGGATGCCGCGGCCATGGTCGCGGTCGAGTATGACGTGCTTGCATCGGTAGCGGACGCGCGCGCAGCCATCGAGCGCGCTGCACCCGCGGTGCGGCGCGAGCTAAACAGCAATATCGCGGCCGCCTACAAGATTACCTATGGCGATGTCGAGACCGCCTTCGCCGGCGCTGCCCACGTTTTTCACGAGGAGCTTTGGCAGCATCGCGGCGGCGCGCATCCGATCGAAGGCCGCGGCATTCTCGCCGAATGGCGCGACGGCACCATGACCGTTTGGGCTTCGACCCAGAAGGCGCACGATCTGTTCCAGTCGTTGACTGCGCTGCTCGATTTCGACGAAAGCCGCCTGCGGGTGGCAACTCCCGACATCGGCGGCGGCTTTGGTCCCAAGCTTTGCGTTTACCCCGAAGATATCGCGGTTGTTGCCGCTGCGAAGCTCGTTGAGCGGCCGATCAAATGGATCGAGGACCGGCGCGAGCATTTCACCAACGCCGCCCAAGAGCGTGACCAATACTGGGTGCTGGATATCGGGGTGGACGCGAATGCGAAGCTCCACGGGATCCGCGGCCGATTGATTCACGACCTCGGGGCCTATGCGCTGCAAGACGTCAACATTCCCTACAACTCGGCGTCCATGCTCAGCGGGCCCTACATGCTTCCCGCGCTGGCGATCGAGGTGATCGTTGCCGCGACTAACAAGACGCCGGTCTCTTCGGTCCGTGGGGCGGGATATCCGCAGGCGGCCTTCGCCATGGAACGCGTCATGGACCGTTTGGCGCGCGAGCTGCGCCTCGATCGGGCGGAGGTGCGCCGTCGCAATCTTATTCCGGCGGAGAAGATGCCTTATACGAAGCCGCTCAAGGCGCGCTCCGGTGCTGCCATGTGCTACGACAGCGGCGATTATCCCGCCTGCCAGGCACAGGCCCTGCAGGCCGCAGGTTGGCAAGATTTTCCGCAGCGACAGGCGGCGGCGCGACGCGAAGGCCGCTACATCGGCATCGGGCTTGCGCACGGAATCAAGGGCACCGGGCGCGGGCCGTTCGAATCGGGTTTGGTCCGCGTGTCGAATACGGGGCGCGTGTCGGTGTTCACCGGCGCCGCCGCGATTGGCCAGGGGCTGCGCACGGCGCTCGCGCAGATTTGTGCGAATGAGCTCGGATTGCGGGCCCAGGACATCACTGTCGTGCCAGGGGACACCGCAGGTGTGTCGCTCGGGCTCGGCGCTTTTGCGAGCCGGCAAACCGTGACCGCCGGCTCCTCCGTACTGCTGGCGGCGCGCGCAGTCGCTGACAAGGCGAAGAAGCTCGCAAGCCACATGCTCGAGGCCGCGGAGCACGATCTCGAAATCGTCAACGGCGAGGTGCGCGTGGTCGGCGCCCCCCAACTTTCGATCAAGCTCGGCGAGCTCGCGCGAATTCTCAAAGGGGCGCCGGGCTATGGGTTTCCCGCCGACATCGACCCTGGCCTCGATGCGAACGTGAATTGGCGCACCGATGCGCTCGCCTATGCCAATGCCTGCCACGTCGCCGCGGTTGAAGTCGATCCCGGCACCGGTGGTGTCAAGCTTCTCAATTATGTGGCGCTTCAGGATTCCGGAACCTTGATCAATCCGATGCTGGTCGAAGGCCAGGTGCGTGGCGGGGTGGCGCACGGTATCGGCAACGCCATCCTGGAATGGATGGGATACGATGCGGTCGGGCAGCCCCTCACCACGAGCTTTGCCGATTATCTGCTGCCGAGCGCCACGGAAGTCCCGATGATCGAGACGCTCTTTAGAGAGACGCCATCGCCGCTCAATCCGCTCGGCGCCAAGGGTGCCGGCGAGGTCAGTACCATTCCCACCGCGGCCGCGGTGATTTCCGCGATCGAAGACGCGTTGCAACCGTTCGGGGTGCGGATTGCGCAAACGCCGATCACGCCGCAGAAGTTGGTTGAGCTCATCTCCAATGGCCTAAGATCGTCAACATAATCGCGTAAAGCATCTTGTCCGATGCGAACCGGCTCCGACTATCTTCGCTCGCTCAATGACGGACGGCAGGTGTTCGTCGACGGCGAACGCGTCAAGGACGTCACCGCGCATGTCGCCTTTCGCGAGGCGGCTCGCTCGATCGCGCGGCTCTACGACATAGCCGCGGCGCCACAAATGCGCGAACGCATGACATTTAGCTCGCCCAAGACGCGAGAGCCGGTGCTGCGCGCCTACCAGATCCCGCGCAGCCATGCCGATCTACGGGCGCGGCGCTTATTCTCCGAGACCTGGGCCGAGGCGACGTTCGGCCTGATGGGGCGCACGCCCGACCACGTTGCCGGTTTCTTTTGCGGCTATGCCGCATCGCCTAGCGTGTTTGCGGCCGGTGGTAAGCATTTTGCTGATAACATGGTCGCCTTCTACGAGCATCTGCGCGACAATCACCTCTACGCCTCGTACGCGATCGTGCCGCCGCAGATTGACCGCAGCAAGCCCGCGCACAAGCAGAGCGATCCGACGCTCTATGCCGGCGTCGTCAAGGAACGCGATGACGGTATCGTCATTTCCGGCGCGCAGCAGCTTGCCACCGGCGGGGCGATTTCCGATGTCATCCATTTGAGCTGCATCCATCCGCTGCAGCCCGGTGACGAGAACTATGCCAACTGCCTGGCGGTCCCGGTCAATGCGCCTGGCGTCAAGCTCTTTCCGCGGCGGCCATTCGCGACCCCTGCGACCAACGCGTTCGACTATCCGCTCTCGAGCCGTTTCGACGAGAGCGACAGCTACGTCATCTTCGACAACGTCTTCGTGCCGTGGGAGCGGGTATTCATCTATCGCAACCTCGAGCTATCGCGCGATCAGTGGTGGAAAACGCCCTCGCATCTTTATGGCAACCATCAGGCGCAAGTGCGATACGTCACCAAGCTGCGTTTTATGATCGGGCTCGCGCAGCGTATGAACGAGATGACCGGTAATGCCGCCAACCCGGCGGTGCAGATCCTGATGGGCGAGCTTGCCGCCTGGGTGTCGATCTACGAGCACATGCTGCTCTCACACGAGACGACAGCCGTGGTCGACAATGACGACGTGCTCTGGCCCTCGAGGTCTGGGCTCTATTCGGCTATGGCGCTGCAGTCCGAGCTCAACGGCCGCATGCTGGAGATCATTCGCGAGCTCGCGGGCTCTGCCATGATTACATTGCCATCCTCGGTGCGGGATTTCGAGAGCGCAGAAACCGCACGTGACGTCGAGCGTTACATGCGTTCAGCCTCTTCGGACGCGAAGAGCAAGGTGGCGCTGATGCGGCTTGCCTGGGACTTGATCGGCTCGGAATTCGGCAGCCGCCATCAGCAATACGAAAAATTCTACGGCGGAGCGTCGTTCCTGGTAAAGCAGAACGTCTATCGCAATTTCGATTTCAGGCGCGCAACCGCGCTGGTCGACGCGGCCCTCAACTTGCCACCGATACGGGATGAGGCCGGGAGTTAGCCTGAATTACCCGCTCTTCCACGAATGTGAAAACTGGGTGGCCACGATGGCCTCGTATGGGACGTCGCCCGCGAGAATTCCGACATCACGCGAGAACTGGTTCATGCCGGCCACAAACGTGGGCGAGATCGACGCATCGTAGTAGGGAAGGTCCCGGCGAATAAGCTCGGCGATTAACTCCGCCTCATCCGGCGGGAACACCTTGCGGCCGACTTCGGTCGCGCGCGCCACATTTTCCCTCAGCGCACCCTGCGTCTTTGCGATGGCGCGCACGGCGCCGGCCGCAGTTTCGGGGGAGCGCTGGATCAACCGGTCGGTCGTGGCGATCGACGCCATAGTGTAATTGAAGCAGGCCTTGGGTCCATCGCCGCGCCGCACGTCGAGCACCATCGTGCCGACGCCGCGGCGCACCGCCACCTCGGCGCCCATGCCGTTGGCCCAAAAGCCATCGATCTTGCGCTCCTCGAGCGCCTTCGCGGCAGTGACGCCGAAATTGACGCCTGCGCCTTGCGCGCCTGGCACCGGCGCAATCTTCACGTCGTCACGCTTAAGATCAATGCCGGCTTCGATGAGCAGGCGCCGCAATCCCATGTCGACCCATGGCGCGGCGCCGATGCTGCGTCCCTTCACGACGCTGACATCGCCGTGCTTGGCGCCGAACTCCGTGTGCATCACCAGGAACCAGTACATGCCTTGGCCCTGCGCGCATAAAAGCTTCGCGCCGTGCCAGGACGGAAATGCGGAGAGCGCGGAATGCGCGGATCCGCCGACGAAATCGACAGTGCCGGCGCGCAATGCCGCGTAGCACTTATCGACGGGATAGATGAGCTCGAGCGAGATATCGAGGCCTTCCCGCTCGAAAAATCCGAGCTCGATCGCGGCAATGGCGGGGAAATAGGAGGGCGAGATCACATCGGGCACGGCAAGTTTCATTGTTATTCTCCCATATCCATTCTAGCGCGCCTCTTGCCTCTTTGGCTCACCCCAGGGGTTGGCCGGCGGGGTCGATCATTTTCGTAAACATTTTTCGGGAAAGAATATGGATCGCCAGGTCAGGCCGGGCAGCCGCGCCCGGGAGTGGCGAATGGGCATCACTCGCGTTTGATTGGCGTATTCATGGGGATGTCGACGCGCCGTTCGTTTGCAAGCCTCTTGCCAAGCTCGAAGTACTCGCTCCGCACCGCCATCTCGGCTTGGCGCTCCAGCTCGGCCGGCCAATGGCCGAGATCATAGCCGTGCCATGGCGGCTGCGGTGTGAGCGGCGGCAGCCCGAGCCGCTCCCAGATCGCCCTGGCCCGCTCCATGAACTCGCGCTTCGGCAGCGCGACCGGCGCATAGACGCCTTTGAGCGTGGCATTGATCAAGACCGCAGCGCTTTCGCCGTCGTCGCGCGGGCCGCGCGGTCCGTGGCCTGGATCCTTGTGCGGCACCACCTTGAGGTCATGCTGCGGCTGGCAGCGGTACGACATCGCCCACAGCAATGCGTCGGCATTTTCGGCCTCGATGTCCTCATCAACCGCGATGACCCATTTGCCGGCAAAACGATGCAGGGAGGCTGCGCCGTAGAGCGCACGCCAGATTTCGGTCTCAGGTGTGCCGCGCGCGCACTGGATGGCGATGACCGCGTAGAGGCTGGTGAGCGGCTCGTGCATCGCCACGCGCTTGACGCCGGCAATGCCGAGGACCGAGCGCAGATGATGAAGATAGACCGGCTCCATCGCCACCCGGCGGATCACGCTCGATTCGCTTGGAGTGACCTGGCTGATGAACGAAGTGAGGATCGCATGGCGTCGTCGCGTGATCGCGGTGACCTCCATAAATGCATTATATTCCTGCAGATTGACGTAGCCGTGAGATTCGCCGAACGGAGCCTCGGGCTCGAGCGATTCGGTGTTGATCATGCCCTCGATCACGATCTCAGCTTCGGCCGGCACCAACAGATCGACGGTCTTGGCGCGCACCACGTTGATCGGTCCGTTGGCGAGCGCGCCGGCGACCGCGAGCTCGTCGAGATGCTCCGGCATCTTCTGCACCGAGGCGTAGGAGATGACCGGCGGGCACCCGACGACGACGGCGCAAGGGAGCGTCTCGCCACGCGCCTTACATTTTTGCCAATGGGCGAAGATGCCGGCGCGCAGCTCAACCGACGGATTCATCCCGAGCCGGCGCGGTGCTTTGAGCTGACCGCGGTAGTTACCGACGTTCTGCACGCCGGTATCGGGATCTTTGGTGATGTAATGGCCGGCTGACAGATAAGGCGCGTTGTCCCATCCAGGCGACGAGATCGGCACCGGCAGGCCGTCGAGCCCGTAGCCGTCTCGCTCGAGGTCGGCGCCCGTCGTGACGACCTCTTGGCACGGCGCATCCGCAACCAGGCGCGGCGCGATCGGATTGGCGATGGCCTTGACCCACGCTTGCCCAATTTCCTCGAGCGGCTTGCCGAAGCCGATACGATAGACATCCCGGTTCGCCGCCAGTCCGGCAACCAGCACGGACATGTCGAAGCGGCGGCCCTTGGAATCCGTCGGCTGCGTGAACAGGAACGCCTTGCGGTCCGGCTCGGCAATGCCGCCACGATATTGCCAGCGAACCAGCGGGTGCATTTCCGCGTCTTTGTTGATCGGCTCGTCCACGACGACGAGGAGCCCGGCGCGCGCAAGCGCGAGCACGTGCTTGTGCAGGTCTGCGTAGCTACGCGGATGCTTTGGCGGTCCGTCGTGGTAGCGCTCGAGCGCGCTCAGTGCACACTGCACTGCTCTCTCGTCCATCGCCGATGCCCGCGAAACTTGACCTTAGAAGAGAGCGGCGATCGCGGCCGCCGACGCGAATGCTTGCGCATCGCCATTGATGAATCCCGTCACTTGCAGGCCGAGCGGCAGGCCTTCGTCCTGCAGCACGGGAAGCGAGATCGCCGGAATCCCCAGCAACGACACGTGAGCAGTGCAGGTCGGATCGCCCGTCGAGTGAAGGCCAAGTGGAGCGGCGCCGGGCGCCGAGAGACTGACGCAGGCGTCGCATTCACCCGCCAGCTCGGCGTAGAGGGCGCGCGCCTTGTCGCGCTGCGCGAGATCGCTTCGATAATCCTCGAGACTCATCGCTTCGGCGCCGGCGAGGCGAGAAAGCATGACACGGCTGAGCTTGCTCGCGTCGCGCGCGCGATAGGTGTTGAGCGGCCAGCGCCATTCCCAGCTGTTGATCCGCATCGAGAGCTCCCGCGCCTGCGCAATCGCAGTTTCGACGGCGGCGAGCCGCGGATGCGATTTGCGCGTCACCAGTTCGATACCGGCCGCTTTGACCCGTACCAGCGCCTCGGCCATGGCCTCTTTGGCGCCAGGCGAGGCGACCGCCCCCCCTGCGGTGTCGAGCACCGCAAGCCGGCGTGGTTTGCGCGCCGGCGGCACGCTCGGCGGGCCGAACAGACCGGGATAGCCAGGATCGCCGCCGGCGCGCGATGCGATCTCGTAGGCGACTTGCCAGGCGTCCTCCAAGGTCATGGCGAGAACGCCGGTCACGCTCTGGCTCAAGCCGTCGTAACTTCCGCCCCGGTTAAGGGCGCCGACCGAGACTTTGAATCCAACACAGCCGCAGTAGCTTGCCGGGCGAATGGTCGAGCCGATGACCTGGGTGCCCAGCGCCGTGCTCACCATGCCGGCCACGACGGCGGCGGCCGAGCCACTGCTCGATCCGCCCGGGGTGCGGCGCAAATCATGCGGGTTACGCGTGCCACGCGGCTCTGTCGAGGCGAACTCGGTCGTTACAGTCTTTCCAACAATGACCGCCCCGGCCTCGCGCAGCGCCGCGACGCTGGCGCCGTCACGTTCCGAGCGGAAGCCGGCGAACAGCGGCGAGCCGTTTTCCGTCGGCATGTCGGCCGTCTCGATGATGTCCTTGATCCCAATCGGCATGCCATCAATCGGCGAGCGCGGCTCGCCCGCACGCCAGCGCGCGGTCGCTTGGTCGGCGGCCGCGCGTGCCCCTTCGAGGTTGAGATTGACGAACGCGCCAATCTTCGGGTCCAGCGCGGCGATCTCGGCAAGGCAGCGTTCGAGGAAATCGCGTGGCGTTTCGGAGCCGGTTTTAAACCGGGCCGTAGCCGAAAGATAAGGCTTGGGGGACAGCTTCAGTTTCTCGTCCGGCGCCAGCATGACGATGCCCTCTCGCTCGCGAACTCTGTAGCCCGGATGAGCGAAGCGAAATCCGGGTGGTCCCTACGTGCCGTCCCACATGTCGCTTCGGTCATGCGGGCTACTTCGGTCTTATTTCCTGCTCTCATCGTAGTAGTGGATCTCGTAGAGCAAGCACCCGCGCTCCGACTTGAACGGTCCGTGGTAGACGCCAGGCGGCCGGCAGGCATAGGTCGGCGCGTCGAAGGGCTCGCCGCCCTTTCCCTGCGCATCATTGCCGACAATGAGGTCGCCCGAGATCAAGTAGACCTCTTCCCAATGGTCGTGCACGAACGGCGCCGTGGTGTAGACGCCCGGCTCGATGCGCAGAAGCCGGGTGCGGCTGCCCATCTTCCGGCTCTCGTCGATGTCGCTCGCGAGAATTTTCTGCTTGATGCCGGCAGGATAACCGGTGGGCGTCGCCCAGCCCGTATTCATATCGACGCGGGTGAACTCGAGATGTGGCTTATTCATCGGCATGGATGGTCTCCGGCAACCAGTCATTCATCCGAAGTTGCAAAGCGTTCGCATGCGATCGTGCGCCCCGGATGAAACTGCTTGTGCAGGTTGATATCATTGCCGCCGCTACTTCAACAAGCGCTTCCGCCCCTCGCTACAAGCAATGCCCTCGCTCCTCCAACTCACAGCTGATCTCGGCCGTGCCATGAAAAGCTGCGGCCTCGTGGAGCAATGCTTGGCGCGGATCGCGGATCAATCTGGAGAAGGGCAGCGTGTCTTTCTGAAGGTTCATACGGAGGAAGCGCTGGCAACAGCTGATTACTGCGACCGTCTGCGCGCGCGCGGTGCGGCGCCTTCGCCATTCGCCGGCATTCCGGTCTCGATCAAGGATCTGTTCGACATCGCCGGCGGCGTGACCACGGCCGGCTCGATCGTGCTGAAAGATGCGCCGGCAGCCAAGCACGATGCTCCCGCGGTGGCGCGCCTGCGTGCAGCTGGCTTCATTCCCATCGGGCGCACCAATATGACAGAGTTCGCTTTCTCCGGGCTCGGCATCAACCCGCACTATGACACACCGTTCAACCCGTACGAGCGGCAGGCCGGGCGCATCCCCGGAGGCTCATCGTCGGGCGCCGCGGTGTCGGTCACCGACGGAATGGCGTTTGGCGCGCTTGGCACCGACACCGGCGGCTCGTGCCGCATCCCGGCGGCATTGTGCGGCATCGTCGGATTCAAGCCGACTGCGCATCGCGTTCCGACGGCGGGTGCCTTTCCGCTTTCGACTTCGCTCGACTCGATCGGGCCGCTGGCGGCAACCGTCGCTTGCTGCGCCGTGCTCGACGCTGTTCTTGCCGGCGAGCCGGCTATTGACCTCACGCCATTTCCGCTAGCAGGCTTGCGACTGGCGCTGTCGCAGACCATGGTGCTCGAGAATCTCGAGCCCGCCGTGGCGCGCACCTTCGAGTCCGCTCTCTCGGCGCTGCGCAAAGCAGGCGCGCGGATCGATGATGTTGCACTGCGCGAACTGGCAGAACTGCCTCAGATCAATGCTAAGGGCGGGCTAGCCGCGGCCGAGGCCTACGCCATTCATCGCCGCCTGATCGCAAAAGCCGACAAGATGTACGATCCGCGCGTACTCAGCCGGATTATGCGCGGACAGGAGCAAGATGCCGCCGACTATATTGATCTCGTCAATGCTCGGGCCGATTTCATCCGTCGCGTGGACGCCGTCACGGCGCCCTACGATGCGCTGGTAATGCCAACGGTTCCCGTGACCGCGCCGCGGCTTGCTGACCTTGCCGACGACGCTGCCTATCGCAGCGCCAACTTTCTTGTCCTACGCAATCCGTCAATCGCGAATTTTCTCAACCGCTGCTCGATCTCGATCCCGTGCCACCGCGTCGGCGATGCGCCGGTCGGCCTCATGCTCATCGGCGAGCACGGTGACGATCGCCGCTTGCTGTCCATCGCCGCGGCCATCGAGGCGGTCGTATCGCCTGGTTTGGCCTAGGCTGCCAGCCAGCGCGAATCCGCTACAATGGCGGTGTCGCAAGCAGCGAGGTCGGACCATGGATTTCTCACTGAGCCCGGAGCAGCAGCAAATCCGGGACGAGGTCCGCAAGCTCTGCCTGCAGTTTGACGATGCCTATTGGCTGGAAAAGGATCGCAGCGGTGAGTTTCCGCACGAGCTGCACGCGGCGCTCGCCGCGGCGGGCTGGCTCGGCATTGCCATGCCGGAAGCCTATGGTGGAGCTGGGCTCGGCATCACCGAAGCCGCGATCATGATGCAAGCCGTTGCCGAATCCGGCGCGGCCATGACCGGGGCGTCGGCGGTTCACATCAACATCTTCGGGCTCCAACCTGTCGTTGTGTTCGGCACCGACGAGCAAAAGCGCCGCATGCTGCCGCCGCTGATCGCCGGCAAGGACAAGGCCTGCTTCGCCGTGACCGAGCCTGACGCCGGTCTTGACACCACGGCCATCAAAGTGCGCGCCGAGCGGCGCGCCGACAATTACGTCTTATCCGGGCAGAAAATCTGGATTTCCACTGCCCAGGTCGCCAACAAGATTCTCATCCTCGCTCGCACCACCCCGCTCGAAAGCGTCAAGCGCAGGACCGAGGGGTTGAGCCTGTTCTACACCGACCTCGATCGCACTCGCGCGGCGGTGCGCGTCATCGACAAGATGGGCCGCCACGCCGTCGATTCGAACGAGATATTTTTCGACGGCATGACGATCCCCACCGCTGATCGCATTGGCGCAGAGGGCGACGGCTTCCGCTCGATCCTGCATGGTATGAATCCGGAACGCATCCTGATTGCCGCGGAGGCGGTCGGCATCGGGCTTGCGGCGTTACGCAAAGCCGCGCTCTACGCGCGCGAGCGCATAGTCTTTCGCCGGCCGATCGGCCAGAATCAGGCAATCGCACACCCACTGGCACGATGCTGGATGGAGCTCGAAGCAGCCAACCTGATGGTCATGAAGGCAGCCGCCCTCTACGATCGCAACATGGATTGCGCGGCCGAGGCCAATGCCGCCAAATATCTGGCAGCGGAGGCCGCCTTCCGTGCTTGCGAGACCGCCGTCCTCACCCACGGCGGCATGGGTTATTCCAAGGAATTCCACGTCGAACGTTATCTGCGCGAGGTCATGATCCCGCGGATTGCGCCGATTACGCCACACATGATCCTCAATTTCATTGCAGAGAAGGTTTTGGGGCTGCCCAAGTCCTATTAGGACGCCCAGGGGATCGGGGTACGTTTGATGGCCTTCCTGCGACGGGTCGGAACAGCTGCGACCGTGATTGCTGCGCTCGTGGCCTGGCTGGGCGCATGGCATTCCGGCTGGGCCGCCCCCGCCAGCGGTGCCGGCAAGAAACCGGCCGCTTCGGCTTGCGATCGGCCGGCGTTCCGGGTCCTCGTGGACGTCGGGCACACCGCTGAGTCCCCCGGCGCCATCAGCGCGCGCGGCGTCTACGAATATGGATTCAACCTTCGGCTCGCGACGCTCATCGAGCAGAAATTGCTCCATGCAGGCTTTGCCAAGACGATTTTGCTGGTGACCGATGGGCCGGCCAGGAAGAGCTTGTTCAAGCGCGTGGCGCGCGCCAATGCCGCGTCCGCCGATCTCTTCCTCTCGATTCATCACGACTCGGTGCCGGACTCCTTTCTCGAAGCATGGGAATACCGAGGCGAGGAGCATCACTTCAGCGACCGCTTCAAGGGCCACTCCGTCTTCTTCTCGATCGACAACGCCGATCCCGACGGCAGCCTCGAGTTCGGGAGGCTGCTCGGCGAGCAATTGCAATCGCGCGGCCTGCAGTACACCCCGCACTACATCGAAAAGTTCATGGGCCACCGGCAAAGATTGCTGGTCGATGCCAAGGTCGGCGTGTACCGCTACGATCAGCTGATCGTGCTGAAGTCGACCCACATGCCAGCCGTTCTGCTCGAGGCCGGCTCAATTATCAACCGGAACGAGGAATTGGTGATGAGCTCGCCGGAGCGCCAATCGCTTATCGCCACGGCCGTGACCGATGCCGTCGATGGCTTTTGCGCCTTCCGAAAGTCGCGCAGCCCGGATCGCGCCGCTCGTCCGCCAGCCTCTGCCGACAAGCAAACGCTTTCTCCCAATACTGCAGCCCAGCCGGTGAACGCAGCCACGGCGAGATGAGTGGCTAGCGCGCCGAGCGCGATTCAAAGCGCGGACCGAGGTTGTCGCCCGCGCTGATTCCCTTTCGCGCAAACCTGCTCTAGAACGGGTCTCCCATCAGACGTCGCCGCTGGGAGGGGCTCATGAGTATTCCGAAGCCGGTCTACAATCCGCCGTTCAACATCACGCGCGCCAGTCATTCGGTGCTCAACGTCAAGGATTTGGCAGCGAGCCGGCGTTTCTACGTCGATCTCATCGGCTTCATTGTCAGCGACGAAGATAAGGACACGCTTTATCTCCGCGGCGTCGCCGAGGCATGTCACCACAGCCTTGTGCTCAAGCGAGCGAGCGGCGAACCACAGGCGGAGCGGGTCGGGATGCGCGTATTCAGTGAAGAGGACTTGGAAAGGGCCAAGGCGTTCTTCGACCGAGCCGGTCTACCGGCGGAATGGGTCGAGGTACCGCATCAAGGCCGCACATTGCATGTGTCAGACCCAAGCGGCGCTCCGATCGAGTTCTGCGCGACGATGGACGTGAAACCGCGGCTCGTCGTGGCCTTCGAGCACCACCATGGGGCGGTGCCGCAGCGGATCGACCATTTCCAGCTGCTGGTGCCCGATGTGCAGAAGGCCTGCGAGTTCTGGATGAGCATGGGTTTTAGGCTATCGGAATACATCTCACCCGATGGAACCGACGATCTGCTGTTCGTGTTCCTGCAGCGCAAAGGCAATCCGCACGACATCGTTTTTGCGCCCGGGGACGGGCCGCGGCTCCATCACGCGGCGTTCTCGATCCCGGAATCCTATCACTTCTTTTATGTCTGCGATCTTGCCGGCGAGATGGGCTTTGCCGCCAACATCGAGTTCGGCCCGGGCCGCCATGGTCCCGGCCATGCGCTCTTCGTCTACATGCGCGATCCGGACGGACACCGCATCGAGTTGTTCAATACCCACTACCAGGTCATGGACATCGAGAACGAGCCGGTGCGCTGGGACGCGAGCCACGCCATACAGCGCCGCTGGCAGCTTCCCGCACGGCGGCAATGGTTCGTCGAGGCGAGCCGTTTTGCAGGGGTTGCGCCGCGCGAGCCCGCGCGCAAAGGCGAGCCGATGAGTCTGGAAAAATTTCTCGCCGCCGGTAGACGATGAGCGAACGATCCCGAGCGATTAGGCCGACTCGTTCGTCCTGGATTCCCGGTTACGCGGGAATGAGCGGCAGAGGCGCGGCCTTCGCTCGAATCACTGTTTTAATAATCCAGCGCTCGCCGCCGCGGCATCCCAGAGCTTGGCGTCTTCTTTGATCATGGCGGCGAAGTCGGAGGGCGTGTTGGCGATGCTCTCGAGCCCGTTCTCGCCCAGCACTTGCTGCACGTCCGTGGAGTTGAGGATGCGCACGATCTCGTCATGCAAGCGTGCGGTGATAGCGGCCGGCACGTTCGACGGCCCGAGCAAGCCGATCCAGGTACGCCCCGGCACGAAGCCCGGCATCTCTTCGGCGATGGTGGGCACCTCCGGCAGCTTCGCGTAGCGCTTGGTGTCGAAGACCGTCAACAGGCGCAGTCGCCCGCTCTCGATGTGCGGC
>WNFW01000217.1_pt1 | contig 56973 bp, 50 predicted proteins | sample 5400131 | NCBI WGS metagenome assembly WNFW01 (sample SAMN13153362, study PRJNA577476) | soil metagenome | isolation source: 20 cm soil or saprolite under grassland replicate 1 | place: USA:California | collected 2016-06-15
TGAGACGGCTATAATGGACGTAATCAATATTATTGGTCCCAACATTAAGATCCTGGAGGAATAAGAATGTGGCTACGAATAATCATCACAAACCGCTAAATGAGCCATCAAAAGAGAATTTGGTTCAGCGAATGCTTGAGAGTGTCATGCGTAAGAGCAATCGAACAAAAAGTTTACGAGAACTCGGTATCAGTGCACTTTTGAATTTACCTTCAAATATTGGTTTAATACGTAGTTTCATGAAAGCTCTGAATTGGAATGAGGCGCAGGGTGAAGTGCTGGAGGGGCTTAAAAGTACGGTCGTGATTGTAGGTTTGCCGAATACCGGCAAGAGTACTCTGTTTAATTACTTGAAAGGTCAACAACTCTCTCCGGTTGCACCTGAGGCCGGTACCACTCGCACGTTAGTGCGCACCGATTTTGGTCCCTTCACCTTGATTGATACTCCTGGACATTTGCCGGAACTCATGGAAAGTGGTATGGACCAGGCGAGTGTCATCGTGTTTCTCATTGATGGCACAAAAGGTTTGCAAGCGAAAGACCGAGAATTGTACGAAACGATCAAAAAGTTGAATAAACCTACCATCATTGGGGTCAACAAAGTCGATGCCTTACCCGGAGAAGCATCAGGTGATAAGCTCGCGAATGACATAGCGGTCTCTCTTGGTGTAGCGGGGGTTATTCCTGTTTCCGGTCGAACGGGTGTGAATATCGCTGAAGAACTTATACCATCCATGATCGATGCAAGTCCCGAAGCAGCTTTGGTGATTGGACGAGAGTTGCCGGCATATCGACGCAACGCCGCTCAACGTATTATCCGCAATGCGACACTGATTAGTTTGGCAGCAGGATTAGAGCCCTTTCCTTTAGTAGATATACCAATTTTGCTTGGAAACCAGATTCGACTCGTTTTACGTTTGGCAGCGTTGTATGGCGAACCTGTTGACTCAGCAAATACGACCCGGCATCTTCGTGAATTGCTTACGGTTATGGCTGGAGGATTAGGACTTCGCTATCTCGCGGAACAAGCAGCAAAGGCAGTTCCATTTGGTGGCGATTTCATTTCTGGAGCTATTGCTGGCGCCGGCACCTGGGCTATGGGTCAGGCTGTATTGGAATATTATGAAAGTGGGAAAAATATAAGTCCTCAGCGTCTGCGGATGTTGTATCATGATTTTTATGCTCGTTACCGCAGACAACAAGCTTCACAAGAGTTGAGTAAGTATGTCTACGAAGGCCAGGAACCTCCTTTGCAGCTCGAAGCACCCAGGTAATGTCACTTCCAGTACCATTGTCTGAGGTAATGTATGCCTTTTGCATATGAAAAGTATGAGAGAGTAGTAGAATCGTTCTCTGTCTATTATCCAGAGGGTCAAGACTCCCTTGTTCGTGTGATCATTCAAACTGTTGATCAGGCACATCAAAGGTTGCAGCAACTGACGGGTCAACCCGGGCCAAAAATGCAAGTTATCCTGGTTGCCCCAGCGGATTGGCATATGATGCCTCATGATGATCCAGAAGAGCCAGACCAAGCAGTACCATATTGGACTAGTGTCACTCACCCACCCTCTCTTGTCATACCCTCACAACTTGATCCAATTGTAGGTCTACCCTCACAAGGAAAGCTAAGGTATCTCGTCTATACTGTGCTAGCACAGGCTTTTCTAGAGAACGATCCGCGACCCTGGCCAGAAGAAAGCCCTCTGTGGGCTGACGAATGGCAGATTCATTTTGCCGCACTCTGGCTTATGCAACAGATACACGGGCAATCGGGGATTGTCATGCAAGATCTTCACGAACAATATGCCGAAATTTTCGAGCCTGAATTGGATGGGAAAACACCTGTCACCATACGAGGTTTTGACTGGTATGAAGATACCTCAGCAGAAGACTACCTCATCTTCAGTCTTTTACTTGAGCAATTCGCTGCTGACTTGCTGTCAAAGTATAGCCCAGGGATTTTGCCCCGTTTCCTCGATCTTTATCGCAATGATTGTAGTGTGTTGCTTAGCGATGATGTAACAGATATGCTTGCAGGTATACTAGCGCCTGGTGGGGCTGAGTGGCTCGAAAACCTCGTCTATTTCTAAGATCGAAATGGTCTCGTTTAGTCTCATTGGAAGAATTATGTCTATTTTACCCCTGCTACTTTTTATCTTACCGTTAGGGTTAGACACCCTTGGCGTCTCAATCAGCCTTGGAATTAAAAGTCGGCGGGATAGTACAGCTACAGGAATAGGAAAAGAGTTTCGACTTCCTGTGTGGTTAATTTCTGCTATGCTGTTCTCCCTGGCGGAAACACTTATGCCTTTAATTGGTCTTGCAATTGGTTATGCTACTTCATTGGTTATTAGTAATATTATGCATGTTGTTGGACCGTTGATCTTAATCGGTGTTGGCCTATGGGAACTTCTGGAAGAAGGTCAGGAGTATATCCACAAAAAGAAAAGGTCTGAGCTCAATACTTCTCAACATAATACGCCTGCCAAAGAACAGTTTCAATGGAGGCGCCAACTTCTTCTTGCATTGAGTATCAGTCTTGACGAGCTAGCAATCGGTTTTTCTTTAGGAACAATAGCTGTTAGTCATCTAACAGTTCATCCGTTTGTGATATGTATGCTCATTGGCATTCAGGGATTTTTGATGACTATGATCGGTATCACTCTTGGTAGAATATTACGAACACGTTTGAGAAACTTGAAGGAGTGGACTGAATTTCTGAGTGCTTTTCTGCTGATCGGTTTGGGAATCTGGTTATTGTTGGCTTGATAGGAGGTCTACATGTTTCATCGAGTAGCAATTGTTGGTCTCGGGCTTATCGGTAGCTCCATAGGCCTGGCTATCCATACTGCTAATTCTGCGCAACAAATCATGGGGTACGATTCTGACAAGCATGTAGCTCACCACGCTCGTAAAATTGGAGCCATAGATCAATCCTGCACCACACTGGCTGATACGGTACGGGGCGCTGAATTCGTTATTTTAGCTACGTCTCTCAGCCCAATACGGTCCTTTTTTCAGGATATTGCTGCTGTTGCTTTGCCTGGAACAGTTGTTACTGACGTAGCCAGTACAAAGGCGCAGGTCATTAGTTGGGCAGAAGAGTATCTGCCTGCTTCAGTGTTTTTTCTTGGAGGACATCCCATATTAAGGAAAGATACGTACGACAACGAACCAGCGACTGCTTCGCTTTTTAAAAATTGCGTCTATTGCCTTACTCCAACGAAACGAACTTCCTCTATAGCGCTTGATAAAGTAATGCAACTTATCGAAATACTTGATGCTCGAGTACGTTTTTTGGAGCCTGTTGAACACGATGGGCTTGTTGCCGGTGTGAATCAGCTACCAATTGTGATATCCGCAATTCTTATGAATACAGTTGCAGAAAGTCCGTCTTGGCAGGATGCTGCAATAGTGGCAGAAAAAAGTATGCAAGATATGACCCGTATGACTAACAATGATCCTGAAGTCTATCGTGATATTTGCCTCACGAATAGCGAAGCCTTGTCTCGCTGGCTCAGTGAATATATTCGCGAATTGAATAGCTTTCGCAATCAACTTATTCTACACGATAGCAATCTGACCCAGACATTCCTTAAGTCCAAGAAATTACACGAGCAATGGCAAGCAATGCAGGATGCAAATTAATAAAGCAGTATAAAACAATGAAGTGGAATAGATTGTTATCTATACCTTGTTACCTTGTTTTCCTAATATGAGAAAAACCTGGGAAAAAGAGCCATCTTCATCCAAGATGGCTCTTTTTAATGCCTTTTTTGGCGTCGACGCGCTAACAAGAAACCGATGAGTATCGCGATACCCAAGCCAACCGCGAGCGTTTGTTTGCGTGGCCTGGTTGCAGCCAGGTCTCGATCTACGACTTGGTAAATACCCCTTGCCTGGTAAGATTCGTCGAGTAACTGTATGGGATGCATAACCACTAAATCAAGGCCTTTTTGTTGCGCTCCTAACGCAATTTGCATCATACAGCCAGGGTTACCAGTAACGACCACATTGGCGCCTGTTGCCAAGATATTGTTCATCTTGCGCTCTAAAAGTTGTGATGCCATTTCCTGGTTTGTAATATTGTAAATACCTGCACTTCCACAACACCAATCGGATTCTTTGAGATTGGCTATAGCTAATCCTGGAATGGCTCCTAATAATTCGCGAGGTTGTTGTTTGACCTTTTGCCCATGGAATAGATGGCATGCATCATGGTAGGTTACTGTGCGATTCAACGGTCCCATTTCGCGATTCAACTCAATGCTCGTCAGAAATTCACTGATATCTTTCACTTTTGAGCTAAATGCTTTTGCTCGAGAAGCATATGTAGGATCATCTCGTAAGAGATGCCCATATTCTTTTAGATTGGAGCCGCAGCCTGCCGAGTTGATGATAATTGCGTCACAATTATATGGCTCAAATACATCAATATTATGACGGGCAAGTTGTCTTCCACGTTTTGCTTCACCTGCGTGAACGTGCAAAGCTCCGCAACATTGTTGCATAGGAGGAGTTATTACTTCACAGCCGTTTGCTGTCAATACACGAATTGTTGCTTCGTTGATATCGCGGTACATTTGATCCATGATGCATCCGCTAATAAATCCTACACGATAACATTTTTTCGTTAATGCAGGCGTAACCTCTGGCAATAATTGGGGTAAAAGATCGCCACTCGAAGAAGGCATAAGCGCTTCTGGCGTTTTCAACTGTCCTTGTAATGGAGTGGGCAGAGCATTTGCAACATCAAGTAAACCGGTACGACGTACCAGGGTTTGTAGTCCGCTTCTCTGATAAACCTTCAATGCTGCAAAGACAAGAGATGTGAGAGTTCGTGAGGGGAGTATAAGATCGAAAAAGAAGCGACGAAGAACTCTATTGGTAAGCGATTCGAGTACTTTTGGTTTATCCATATAGTGATATACTGGAAACTCTTCATTGTCACGAGGTTCAGTGACTTCCCGTTTTATTTCACCATGAATGGGTACATGTGCAACCTCAAGTTGAATGTGTTCCCGTGCTGCCTCAATCAACTTGCCGAATTGAACACCCGAGGGGCACGCAGTCTCGCAAGCGCGGCACCCCAAGCAGCAATATATATGATCAACAAACGCTGGAGAAATCTCCATTCGTCCCTCGGCAACTGCCTGCATTTGGTAAATTCGCCCGCGAGGGGAATCCATTTCTACGCCCAGCACTGCATAGGTCGGACAAGTTGGAAGGCAAAAGCCACAGTGAATGCATTGGCGCATTAATTCATAGGTATGTGTGTGACGACGTAATGGTCCTTGAGCAGGAGAAGTCACAGTAGCAACTGTTGTCTGAATGCTTGGAGATTCGAATGACATAATAGTTACCTCCTATATTACAGGGGTTAAGCCTACATCAACTGCGGCCTGGCAGTAAGAACAGTTACTTCCTGACGATTATGAAAAAGCTGCCTGGCTTGCACGATTGCAAAATGCCTTTGCAATAAACTCAATGCCTCGTTCAAGTTCTTCAATGGATCAATTTCGGGAGTCTCATGTGGCAACTTGAGCACACTGATGATGAAGCCATTGCTAAGTAAGCATGAACTTGCTTGAACCAGTAAGCGTGCAGCTTCACGCGCATCCATACGCATATCATTGGTAATCACATCGAATTTTCGGCGTCTTTTTATTGCCTCCTCAAGATAATCTTGAGCATAACCCCGATAATGTTCTAAATGAATATGATTTGAAAGGCGAGCATCAAGCTTAGCTGGATCGACAGCTACAACCTGCATGCCTGCCTCTAATAGAATGCGCGTCCAGCCTCCAGGAGCCGCACCAAGATCAAGAGCTAATGCTTGTGATGGTAGAGTTATATCAAATACCTCTAATGCTTCCAGCAATTTAAATTCAGCCCGGCTGATTTGTTCGGGTAAATATGCGAAATGACGGTCACCTCCAGGCCAGTCGCTCAGGTTATCAATGGTAAGAGAAATACCAATATATGCTTTTTCCATAGTGCAGAGAACAGAGACGACAATCTGTTGTTTCTTGATGGACTCGACTGCACCCGTTTCTTCTGCTATAGCTTCAGCAAGCAATTGATTGACGTGCCCGCTGCTGTATGAGTGCTTGTTGGAACCTGCTCGAGCTGCCTCTATGTCTGTTTGTAACAAGCGAGTTTGTACAGCAAAACGTTGGCCGCGTTCCAATAAGGTGAATGTGGGCAGATTAGCAATTGCGAGAGCAAGTTCACCAATATCGTTTTCAGTATTACTGAGATGAATTACCGCCTGGACAGGCGCAAGATGGCGAACGAAGATAGGCCGTTGCTCTAGCGCATTGCGCGTTAATGATGTGAAATCACCTGGGTGAGTACCCTTGGGTAAGGTACATAACAGAATGCCAGGAGCAAGTAATTTGCCATAGAGCAGCTGCTTATTAAAGCGTTTTAATTCGTCGAATGCTGCATCAACAAATTCCTGATGAGCAGTAACGATTAATACAGGTTCTGTACCAATGGATACTGAAGATTTTTGACTCACAAGCCCCCCACAAAACGTCCCTTAACGAAGGTACCCTTAGAATCAAACTGCTGTTTTATTCTTTGCATCAGGAAAAAATTCTGACCTGGCTCTCCCCATACGCTAACGCGTCGTTTTAAATCAGATGGGCAACGTTCAATAACCATGCTACCACGCGCTTCTAGTGCATGTAATCGAAGCTCCTTAATCGCCTCAACCAGGCGGAAAGTAGCATCGACTGGCCGTAACTCAATGTACAAAATACCGTTACCAGCATGAGCTACAACGGCAGCTTCAAGCTCATGTTTTTCGCAAACTTGCTTGATTACCTTCAAGTAATTGCCCATCATTGAAACTAACACAATTGCTTTACAGGTTATAGTCCCCTGTGTATGTTCGCGTACTATATTCCAAAACTCATCTTGTGCCTTCCCGATCAGGTCATCACTTAACAGTGCATCATTTTTGCGAGCCAGAAGTTGTGTTTCATCTAGTTGGCGGGCAATCGATGAGGTACTTCCCTCAAAATTAACTGCCAGGGTGTATCCGTTCGTTGGAAGCGTCAAGCCGAAGAAATCATCCATGTCGCTTGCGGCATTGGAATCAATTAATTCGATGGCGCTGGGTGTCAAGAGTGAATTCGTGAGAGCAATTACGGTACCCATCGCATCTTCGGCATTTGAAAAGGTCAAAATAAGCGTTCGTTCATTCGTAGGGTAAGGTTGCAGTTTGAAGTTGGCTTCAACAATAATTCCGAGTGTCCCAAGTGATCCAATATACAGTTTATTGAGATCATAACCTGCGACATTTTTTACAACACTGCCCCCACTACGAGCTATTTCACCGCTAGCTTGTACGACGCGTAGCCCAATTACCATGTCACGAGCTGTTCCATAACGCAAGCGTTTGGGACCACTCGCATTTGATGCCAGGATTCCACCAATAGTTGCCTGCTGAGCATCCGAAGGATCAAGTGCTAACCACTGACCTTTCGTAGCGAGTTTTGCCTGCAATTCTGCAAGAGTGATACCTGCTTCAACGTGACAGGTAAGGTCAGGCGCTTCATGTTCAAGTAAGCGTGTCAATTTTGTTGTTTCAAGTAACACATCGAACCGTTCAGGTATTCCACCCAGGTTTAAACGTGAACCACCACCACGGGTAATCAACGTCAAACCTTGCTGGTTTGCCAATGCGACTGCTTGAGATACCTGCTCTACCGTATCAGGTATAATCGCGAAGCGAGGCAATACACCATCTACAGCGTAATTCCGCAATTCGTCAGGATTGCTAATGGTTCGAATAGTGGGAGAGAATTGTTGGAGGGTAGTTGCATAAGTCTCAATCTCAGTCATTCCCATCTTCCTTACAACTGCTTGATATCAGCACAACGTCCTGGCATGGGGAAAAGCTTCCCTGGATTAAACAACTGGTGCGGATTCCAGGCTTCACGCACCTGTTGCATCACGCGAAGATCGACCTCGCTGAAAATGAGAGCCATTTCCTCTTGTTTCTCAATTCCCACTCCATGCTCTCCAGTGATTGTGCCTCCTACCTCGGCACAAACTGCAAGTATGTCATGTCCAGCTTTACGCACGCGTTCGACTTCCCCTGGATTCTGGGAGTCAAAAAGAATAAGTGGGTGTAGGTTTCCATCTCCTGCATGAAAGACATTACCCACCCGTAAGCCATAACTTTCACATATCTCACTGACACGTCTCAAAACGTATGGTAGACGGGTGCGAGGCACCACTCCATCCTGTACGTAGAATTCGGGGCTGATACGCCCAACTGCTCCAAATGCATTCTTGCGACCTGCCCAGAAAAGTTGACGTTCTGTCTCATTCGCGGCAATACGAACGGCGCGAGCTTGGTGCTTGTTGCATATATTCACAATCTTGTCCGTTTGCTCTTCTACTCCTTCGCGTAGACCCTCGGTTTCCATCAATAATACGGCGGCAGCATCCATTGGATATCCGGCATGTGTATCGGCTTCGACGGCTTGTAAAATCATTTGATCCATCATCTCGATAGCCGCAGGTATTACACCCGAGGCAATGATTTCAGAGACAGTGTTTGATGCATCATCCATTCTATCGAATACTGCCACCATAGTTTTAACTGTTTCAGCTAGATGCACAATGCGCACAATAATCTTTGTGACGATGCATAACGTTCCCTCTGAGCCAATCAAGAGGCCCGTAAGATCATATCCAGGTGTATCGTATGTCCATTCGCCCACTTGCACAATGTCACCTTCAGGTGTGACTATCTCAACCCCAAGCACATGGTTAGTAGTAACTCCATAAAGAAGTGTATGTGGTCCACCAGCGTTTTCGCCTACATTGCCACCAATGGTACAGGATCGTTGGCTACTGGGATCGGGCACATAGTAGAAACCCTGGGGATTGAGCGCATTGCTCAAATGGAGATTTACCAGCCCTGGTTGCACAACGGCGCGTAGATTAGTATAGTCAATTTCAAGAATGCGGTTCATACGCGCAAAGACAATCATAATACCACCATAAATGGGAATTGCCCCTCCACTCAAGCCAGTGCCCGCACCTCTAGGCACAACAGGGACATTATAACGCGATGCTATTTTTACAATCTCTGCAACTTCTTCAGTCGAGGTTGGAAGCACTACTATGTCGGGTGTACTGCGATCAATGGAAGCATCATACTCGTATAACATCAAATCATATGGTGAATGTAACACATAACGTGCTCCGAGAAGCATACTCAGTTCGCGAACCATCTCTGCTTTTTTTTCTGCTGAAATACGCTCAAACAGGGGAGGAGTGACAGGTATTGATGGAAGTTCTGCGATGCTCATATTGGTGATCCCCTAGACATCTGCCGTGGATGTGTCGAACGACTGAAAATTATCAACGTATGTACTATGAAATGAATGATACCATGTGAATTGGACAATGGGAAGAAGGATATCAAGAAAATTCCATTGAACTGATGAGAGTGTGACGTGCATTTTCAAGAGTTTGTGAATAATCTCCAGCACCAAAAGAGCATTAAGGCTAACGCGACTACGAGAATTGTAATCATAATACGATGAGGAGTATTCCCTCCATCATTCGCAGTGGATGACAAAGCTGAAGTATATGCATGTGTTGGTTTAGTTACGGGTGTTTCTACTACAGGAGTTGGAAATTGTAGACTCCTCCAAACAATCTGTGTACCAATAATGGGTGCTGCTGTGGAAGTTGCATATCCTGAACCCGCAGGATCCTGGCTGGATGAAGGAACGGTTGGACTTACTAATGGGCCTGGCCGTGACATGTTGTTGCTAGAGTCAACTGTAGGAGTATTTGTGATCTTCCACACATTTGAACCATCCGGAATGCGAGCGTATGATTGATCAATAGGAAGTGATGGGATGTTGACCTGGTCTATAGTTACCCCTCCAATAAGCAAACGTACATTTGCGCTAAGGAGAGTGCCTGAGAACATGGAAGGGAAAAGCACAAGATAACCATGTGGAGCAATAACTGAACCTAAAGGTAAATAGAAAGGTGTTGTGCCTGAACCTGTCTCAATAGTGGCATGTGCAGTATAAAGATTATAAGGTTGGCTTTGAGGGTTATACAATTCAATCCAGGAATCTCTTGTAATTGAATACGAGTTCTGTGGTTCTGAACAATTCCATCTTGATCCAGGTAACGAAAGCACTTCGTTTATCAGCAATTTGCCGTGAATTGCGGGGGCTGGGAGAGGAGAGCCTGGCACAGGTGGAGGATTAAGAGGGGCGCATCCATGGGTACTGGCAGGTGAAGCGTGTGAAATGAGCGATGAACATTGACATGTCACAATAAACAATACAAGAAATACAGCTAAAACAAATCGCAGCCTCACATGCCCCTCCTTCAAACGCCAGGTGGCTCATTGCTACTGTGAGAGGTATTCGAAAGGCACTTTACTACGACCCGGGATTCGCTTATTAATAGCGCGTCGTAAAGCCTCAACACTACTTTCCCCAAGAGTAAAAGCTATGATTGAGCCAATTATTACACCGCAAATGCTGCCTAGCGCGATGCCTTCAAGAAACATACGATTACGAAAAAATGTCAACATTGATCACCTATTCTAAAAGATTATTTATTGCAGGTAAACTACCGTCTTTGCTTCACTCCATAGACTTTCGAGGCGGTAATATTCTCGCTCCTTTGGCCCAAAGATATGTACAATGACATCACTGAAGTCCAACAATAACCAGCCAGCGTCCGCGACTCCTTCTCTATGAAGCACTCTGGCCCCTTGTTCAACTAATTGTTCTTCAATGGCATCAGCAATGGCCTGTATTTGACGGCGGTTACTACCACTACAAATCACAAAATAATCAGCAATTGTAGTGACATCTCGTATATCTAACAAAATGACATCCGAGGCTTTTTTGTCAGATGCAATATCTACGGCTGCCCGTGCCAGTTGGCCCGGGTCTAGCAGTACTCCTTCCACAAAAGCTCCCTATGTTTACACACTTCTAGGTAGTAAAGTACCCACGAAGGTACCACTTACATATTTAGAGTAAGGGAAAATTTAACCAGGAACCCTTACTCGTGAAATTCATTGTATCCGCATTATAACACGCCCTAGCAAGAGGTGCTTAATGAGCCTGAAAGCCAAACCATTCTTCTCTGCTTGTATGATGTTCAACACTTCTATTCTGCAAAATTTCTGAGCGCAGTTCACCCAAGGTTCCCCAGCCTTCAGCTTCGACATCATATTTATGGATCGTTTCCTCGTTCCGTTGATGTACCCACACGAATGTCTCATCAGGAAAATCAGTGTACTTCTCGACAACTGCACGCAGGATATCACGAGCGACATCTTCGACAAAACGTGGATTTGCATGCGCTTTGTTTACAATATAAAGTTCATCTGGTCGCTTGAGCAGTCCATAAATTTCAGAACTCATTGCACCCTCGGCTAGATCTATCAGTTCTCTGGCGTCTAGACTATGATCTGTGCCAATCATTAAGGTCGCTTTGCCTCGCTGGTTATGTGTTGCCAGTGGTGTGATATCAAGCATTTTCTCAATCACATCTTCGGCAAAGCCCTCTTCTTGCAGGCGCGCTCGTGCATACTCATACACCATATCTTGGGCGCATGGACATGCGACCATACCCTCGACTTCAACACCAATCATGTGCCTGGAAGACTCCCTTGTAGCCATTGCCTGAGCAATCAAATGATAGACTTCCTGAGTAGGACGGCCGGAAACAGGTGTCTTTCTCTCAAGTGGAAATGTCGTTCGAATATGTACTTCTGCCCTAAGGGCTTTCTGTTTCTCTATAATAGTTTTGGCAATATAATCAGCGAGTAACTCTATGTTTGGCCAGGTGTTTGCGACAATTTCTTCCATTACTTCGTCAAGTGCATCGCTGAAACGTGACATATGTACCCCAGCCTGCGTAGTTCCGAGGTCAGCATAAAGGTCGAATTGTGCATTGAACCAATGCTGCTGGTCTGCCTGATTACCGATGAGAATTGCCTTTGTAATACCAACTACACCTGCCCTTCCAAGCCGAACATGCACGCTTGGCTTACTGTTCTGAATGTCTCGATCAAGAGATATATGCAAAATAGGAGCCTTCCCATTTTGTGAATGTGATGTTAGAGACGTAGTATCGATACCCATGAAAATGTTTATCTCCTCTAAAGTTTATATTTTGAGTACTCTGCAATCGGGTACTTATTTTATTGAGAACATAAAGCATGCTTCGTTTAATCCTCTGTCGGATATTACATGTTTTTAACACCCTAAAGAGATACATTAACTTTTTGTCGCATATGTCGCGAATGTTGCAGTTGTTGCGTTTGTTGCGGATGTTCCAGCTTCATCTGACTTTTACACGTAAATTGCCGTATATATTACTCATCATGATGAGAGTTGGAGATGTTATGCGAATTGGAGACAAATCTGGAGATAGGAGCTGGGAGGCTATAAAGGTAGTTCAACCAGGAGTCTCACAAGTGTGAGTAGGCCTTGGCTAGCAGAGAGAGTAACGGCTTGTCATTCTGAGCGTCAGCGAAGAATCTCACGCGCTGGCCACCGAGATTCTTCGCTGACGCTCAGAATGACATTGGAAATTGGCGTTCGATTTAACCTGCCGTCCAGTAGCGTTCCAGGTGAACCGTCTGAACAGGGCGAATGCTATGTGTATAGTCTTGCATGTATTGAAACATCGATGCTTTGTCAGGGAAGCTCAACTGAATCTGGGAATTGTACATCTCGGACGCTTCCTGCCTGAGATGAAGCATTTCAGACATTTCTACAAACGCTGGTTCCAATGTTCCACCAAATTCTTGCAGCCTACCTTCGAGGGCATCTTTTGATAAAACATAGGGGAAATCCTCGAAAAGTTTGACATTTGCTCCTAGCTGAATTAAGCGATCTACCGCCGAGCAGACAATCTGATGATCAACATGACGTCCAACTCCAAGTGGTGCGTACCAGACTGTATCGGGTAGCCGATCATGCAAGGCGACCAGATTTTGAGCGAGTTCTTTGTCTATCCAAAGATCGGCAGGATGAACATCACCACCAATCAACTGCCTCTTCTGAGTATAGTATGCTGGAGTACCACGATACATAGCGTCAAGATAATCAAGCCATAGATAATCGACATGAAGGTATTCAAGAGCGCGTGCATCTTCCTCCCTACGAATGGTCATGGCAGTTTGAGCGTTCTGCCGGAATCCCATTTCTTTTTGGACCTCCGTTGCGTAAGGGCTTAGTTCTTGATTTGATGGAGGTACTCCTGCGAAGACAGTGATAACTAGTGGTCGTATACCAGTACTTACCTGAACCCCAAGGGTACCCCCACAAGAGTAAACAACATCATTAAGATGAGGTGAAAGAAATATATGCCTATGATCCTTGGTAATTTCATCAAAGCTTTTAAGTTGCAATGTCGCAATCCTCCAAAATAGAGTGAATTTGGGGGGAGAACGTGGTGAGAACGTTGTCACACCTTTCTCAGGGGTTACGCCCCTAAGAACCCCATTATATATAATGTAGCACGAATCATGGCAGCCGAACACCCTCCTCAGCGAAATCTACCAGTCCATCTTTCGCCAGCTTTTCAACCAGCTCTTGTAGCCAGATCAGGTCCTCATGTTGAAACTCTGGTTTAATTTTTGGACCGAGTACCGTTAATGGAACGCGCTGGCCTTCAGGGAGAGAGCACAAATGATCAACGATACGGCCCCGAAAATAGCGGTTTGTACTGGTGAACGATTGTTTCTGATACGATTCTTGCTTTTCTGCTACCCTGCGTAATTGGCGCATTACCGTCCCCGATGGAAAAAGACTGTATTGTGACATTTCAGAATAGGCCTTGCAGACATCTTGTAGTGGGCAACGAGAGCAATGTGGATTGGCGCTGGTGCAAATAGTAGCGCCTAAGTCCATGAGTGCCTGATTCCAGTCGTAGGCTTTACCATCCGGTAAAACTTGTTCTGCAAGGGTGAGTCTTTGAGCATTTGTGAGCATGTGTTCAGAAATATCCATACCTAAAAATATGCGTTGCAGCAAGCGGTGGATATTGGTATCGACCATTGCTACTTGCTGCTTGAATGCAAAACACACAATCGCACCGGCCGTGTAGCGACCAATCCCTTTTAGTGTCAGCAGTTCTTCAATGGTATCAGGTATGCTTCCATCAAACTCATTCATCACCTGGCGCGCGATTGATTGAAGACGCACAGCTCGCATATTATAGCCTAATGGAACCCATGCAGATATCACATCCGCTGTTGGAGCTGCGGCAAGATCAGCCAATGTTGGAAATTCGGCAAGGAACTGCTCGTACTTCGGCAATACCCTCTGTACCTGTGTTTGCTGTAGCATCATCTCTGAAACAAGTATTGCGTATGGGTCATGAGTTGAGCGCCATGGCAGATCACGATGTTCTGCAGCATACCATTGCAATAAGTAAGAATGAATCCGGGTTAATTGCTCATATTCAAGTATTAAAGAAAAATGAGATGAAAGAGAGGACTTCGTCATAGATCCTCAGGATGTAGCAGCTTGTGTAGCAGTGTCATCCATCTGTACTGATGTGCCTGTATGTGTCTGGCTTTCCTGACGTTGGCGGTATCGCAAAGAAAAAATAGTGTCTCCACCTTCTTGCCAGCATTTTGCATCGGGTGCTGGTAAATTTTCGCACAGAACCCAATCATTGGCATCTTTCAGCACATGTCCTTTAATACATTTGGCATACATAATATGATCGTTCAGGTCTGGATCATCTGGCTTTATTCCGGGTGACGCGATTTTTGGTATGAAAAATTTACACCAGGCCACTATTCGGCACCTTCCTTATATTGGAGTATTCCATCCCAGGCATAGAAGCGATATTTCTAGATTACTACTCTATTTACCTCGGTCTGTGATGGTATTATATCGCATCGCATGACATTTAACTAGTAGCTTACAGGTGCGTTACATGCTACTCACAGTCAATGTGAAGATACAAATCTAAAATAGGAAAGTCATGGACGAACATAATGATTCATGGATATTTTTTATATTTCACGACTTGTGGCTCTACGTAACCACCACATACCAGTTTTGAAGGCAACTAACAGGTAAATCCATCCCAAAGCATCCTGTATTACCCAATAACTGGCTGCCATTGCCAGAAAGAAAAGGCAGGCGATTGCTGAGAGTTGTTTCAAGCGCCAGTTCCGTAAACGCCAATTGAAGCTTTGAATGGGGCTGTCATTGTAGCGTCGTATAACCAGTCCTGTGACCACCACAAGGGTTATAGTGCCAGAAATGCCGAGGACGAGCAGAAAGAAGGAAATGAGATGTGTATTGAATATGCTGTTTGCCACATCCAACTCCGTTACAAGTGGTTTATATGTACTCCTCTTTGCTAAGAAGGTCTCCTTAGAAATTATAGCATGTAAAGCTTTCTTGGGTACATGAAGATGTTTTATGAGCAAATTAGTGATGCTTTTCGCTCCCCAATATTTTCTTCGCGCCTGCGGCACGCAAATACTTTCCACTCAATCACGAAAAGGATTGCTTGTTAGACAGACCATGTAAGTGCGCTTAATGCTATTGAGTTGTTGAAACAGCTAGTGAATAGAGAGTATTCTTTACATACAGGGCTTCTTGCAAGTGTCGAAATTTGTAAAGCTACTGGTGGCCCTGGAATGAGATGGATCAGTTAGCAAAAGGGAATCAGATATGAAGCTATTTCTTTCAACGGACTTTGAGGGTGTAAGCGGTATTGTTGCATGGGAGCAGATAATAGAGGGTAACTCTGAATATGAACAAGGACGACGTTTGCTTACTGGCGAGGTAAATGCTGTTATTTCCGGAGCATTAGAGGAGGGAGCAAAAGAGTTTGTGGTGAATGATTCTCATCACTATATGCGCAACCTGCACCCACAAGATTTGCTTGGTAACGCGATGTTGATTACCGGTAAGCACAAGCCAATGTATATGATGGAAGGCCTGGATTCGAGCTTTGATGGTGTCTGTTTTGTAGGATACCATGGCTCTATCGGGGCTGAGAAAGCGGTTTTGTCTCATACATACAATCCAGGAGCAATCTGGGAAGTGCGTATTAATGGCGATGTTGTAGGCGAATCTGCTATCAATGCGTTGGTTGCTGCCCATTATAATGTCCCAATAATCTTCGTCAGTGGGGATGAAGTGACATTACAAGAAGCCCAGACTATTGCGCCAGATGCAGAAAAAGTTGTCGTAAAGCAATCTCTTGGACGCTTTGCAGCTGCCAATATTCATCCTACTGTTGCCTGTGGGATGTTGCAGAGAGGAGCTTCACTTGCTGTTCGTAATATAAAAGAAATGCATCCTTCAGCATTCACGAGGCCTGTTTCGCTAGAAGTTACCTTTCTCGTTGCTGATATGGCAGAAATAGCATTGTGGATTCGAGGAGTTGAACGAGTTGGTCCACGGACAATTTCAATTCGTAGCGAAGATTTACTTGATCTCTATCGGATGTTTGTTACTGTTGTTACGCTGACACGATCTTTGGTAGATCGTTGATCAGATTTAAAAGTCTTGAACCCATTGAACGTAACGTTTCGATATGATCAACAGGTTCAAGACTTTTTCATAAAGTACTATCGGCAGAAGGTTGTGAGTGAATCTCCTCTTCGCTGCCGATCTGATTATTTTGTGTTTTCTCAATACGATCCGCAACTTCTGCTAACGTACGCAGCCGCCGTTCTAGTTCCCACGCATGCTGGTACAGTGTTTGTAATTCAACTGCAAGCTCATGAAACTGACCATTGAGTGCATAGGGTTGTTGATTTATCTCTGTAGAGTGAACAGATTTCTCTGTTGATGATGGAATGCCTTGCCTGATGGTGGTAGATTGCTCTAATTGTCTATTCTCAGTTGGTTGCTGTGCTATCACAGTGCTGTAGCTAGTTGAGCCTGCATTTGCTCCACCATTAGTCCGCGCTTTATCAGCCCGCTGCTCACTCATACCCAAGAAAACAGCTCCAAGAATGGCCAGGAGTGCTACAGCTAGCAAACCACCGATAATCAATAAAGTCACGATATACTCCTTCTATGTGTTGTAAGAACATTATGCGAGCGGGTATAACATCCCAACCTGGCTAGTGAATATGTATTGTTACTTCTGTGCTCATACCTGGCATGATAAGTTTGCCTGCGTTGGCATCAATCGAAATCACAACAGGAATTCGCTGCCCAACTTTTGTAAAGTTACCACTAGTCGGATCCTGATTTGGCAGAAGTGAGAACTGCCCAGCAGCGACAGGTATGATTTGTACTACATGGCCGGTGAAGCTAGTATCGCTATACGCGTCGATATGGATGTCAACAGACTGGCCAGTGCTCACATTATTGATCGCACTCTCATCCACATATGCTACCACATTCACAGTACTGGTGTCTGTCACCTGAACGAGTGATAAGCCAGGAGCGACATTCTGCCCTTGAACCGCTGGAACCTGCAGAACAGTGCCATTAATAGGGCTGGTCAAATCTAACGATGCAGGACCACCTGACGTTCCACCAGCGCCTGGTGTACTCGTTATCGAAACCGGAGTGATGGAACCGATTGTCTGGCCTGCGGTGACTTGTTGGCCCAGTTTTACATTAAGACTGGTAAGTGTTCCTGAAGTTGGAGCGCTTACACTTACGATCTTTCCGCTAACCTGAGCATCATCGGTGCGATAGTAGTTATAGCTGTCGTAAATCCAGTAAGCTACAGCGCCTCCAATAGCGGCTAAAGCGAGGAAGATGAGTAAAGGAACTAAAATCATTCGTCGCATAAAGTTAATCTCCTTTGGACCAAATTATGACTACATAGATGAGATTTCTACGTGTATGTTCTATGCCTGGTTATCCCGCTAACGCCGCTTCTGTGGGTGCAGTTTCGCCAGCATCAGTAGGGACAGCAGCGCCATGTGCCTGTTCAGGGACACGTTGAGGCCTGCGAGTTCCTCGCACAAACAATACAGCAATTATCGCCAAGCCAGTGACGAAGACAGTCAGCCTTAAGGCATCCTGAATGCCCAGAACAAAAGCTTCTCTTTGAATGAATCTAGCGATCAGCAGTACGGCTGCATGATAGGCCGAGGATGTATCAGCCCCACGAGCGACTAAAAGAGCTTGAATACGTGGAATAAGCTCCCCGATCGGCGAGTTTATTGTCACCTGTTCAGCGAGATGGCCGAAGTGTATCTGGGTTTGCGTCTGTACTATTGTTGCCAGTATAGCAATGCCGAATGAACTTGCCACCGCACGATTGACGGTACTAAGAGATGATGCCTGGGCCAATTGTCGTGGCGATATCTCGGACATCATGGCAACGGTCAAAGGCTGGACGGTCAAGCCAAGAGCAATACCTCGTAAGACAAACATGAGCTGAAGCCAACCATATGACGAATATATGCTGATGTAGGTTAGTTGCCACGTAGCTAAAGCCAGGATCAATAAGCCTGGAATCATCACTGCTCGGACGCCTATGCGATCAACCAGACGTCCTCCAATAATGACACTGACCATAGCAGCCAGTGCCTGTGGGAGTAAAATCAAACCTGATTGGAACGCGCTCAATCCCCTAATGTTTTGTAGGTAAAGCGGGAAGAGGAACAATCCACCAAATAGACTGAAAATGACGAAAAAGCTTGCAATCTGGCTTGTACGGAACGGTCCATTTGCGAAGAGACGCAGGTCAAGCAATGGTTGTCCACCGCGATTTGCGATGATCAATTCAGCGGCAACAAAAATTGCCAGCGAAAGTAATCCAACAGAGAGGAAAGCTATTACGGTCGTAGATCCCCATCCATCGGTACTGGCGGATGAGAGCGCATAAAGCAAGGCAATCAATCCGAGCGAGACGAAGATAAAGCCGACAGGATCAAAGCGAATCTGTCCTTCTGGGCGGTATTCGTGGATGAAAAAGATTGAGAGCATGATGGCGGTTATACCAATGGGAACATTAATAAAAAAGATAGCCTGCCAACCGACAAATGTGACAAGGTATCCTCCGAGCGTTGGACCAATTGCAGGAGCAAGCAATGCAGGAACACCAAAGAATCCCATGGCAGTACCGCGTTCCTGAGGCGGAAACTCGCGGAAGAGGAGAGTAATTGAAAGGGGAAACAGCGCTGCTCCTCCCAGTCCTTGCAAGACGCGGAAAACTATCAGAATAGGTAAGCTCCATGCTAATCCACAAAGCGCCGAACCAATGGTAAATGCTCCCAGCGAAATAATATAGAAGCGTTTGATGCCCAGCGTGTCAGCAAAGTAAGCTGCTGTTGGGACCGCAACTCCCTGGGCAATGATATAAGCAGTCAGCACCCACTGGACTTCGTGGACGTCGGCTCCGAAAGCAGTTTGCAGGCGTGGTATAGCAATGTTGACGATAGTCTGATCGAGGATGCTCATAAAAACACCCAGGATCACAACCATTGCCAATATCCACTTGTAATCCAGTCCTCCGCTGCGTGTAGTCGCTGGTGGATGAACTTGCATAACTTGCATGCGGTAAGACTCCTTCCTGTTTCTATTGTTTATGTTATATCTTTTGTCAGTTATTCACGTAGCACGATGCCATACAAGAGTAAACTAACTAGCTGTTCAACCACTTCGTCTCGAGAAAGGTATTCGAAATTAAAAAGCTCATTCAAACCCTGGCAGATAACACGCATTGCAAAGGTCATTGCCATCACCTGCATGAATAACCCTGGATCAATTTTCTTGCAAAAGTATCCGTCTTCCTGTCGCTTTTGAATGTACCTCGTGACGCTCTTTCGACCTGTTGCAATCTTGTTTACAAGTATATGGGAAACTTCAGGATGTGTGTAAACTAGTAGAATCGCCAGGCGAGTGTAATCGCTATGAGCTGTAAAACTGTCATAGAAAGCGCCTGCAATACGACGAAATATTGTCTCGTCGTCAAGGGGAATACCATTTTGCAGATCTTGCTCAATTTGTTCAATTATGGGTCGCAACATTGAATGAGGTCCATAGTGTTTGATAATACCGGCAAGTAACTCTTCTTTGTTATGGAAGTGCCAACATAGCGCTCCACGAGAAACATTTGCTTCTGCGGCGATGTCATCCAATGTAGCTGCTGAAACGCCGGAGCGAGCAAAAACCCGCAAGGCTGCTTCTAGAATTACCTGGCGTGTATCCTGGATTGGTGCTTCGGGAAGTAAACCACATCCAACTAATTCAGCTCGCAATTCTTCTTTTCCAGCTGCGAAATGATAGTAGAATGCTGGTCGCGAAAGTTCCGCGATTTTAATGATTTCATCAATTGTTATTTCATCAAAAGGGCGCTCTTTTGCAAGCTGTTGAGCCGCATGTATCAAACGGACGCGTCCGTTACTTTTTCTCTTAACTTCTGAAGAGGAAGACACTTAAACCTGCCTGATAAAATATTTGTAATATACAGTAAAAAATACTGTACAATACAGTTGCTTTACTAAGCATAGTCAAGATGTGTCTATTTGTCAAGTGTAGTGATCTCAAAAATGGCTCTTTGTATCCGATGTTAACGGAGGTCCATTCTGTATTGGCAAGCATAAAACAACGTAGAGGGGATGTTACAATGGTTGTGCTAAAAAATAGCGCGCATTTTTCGTGCTATGTGCGCGGTATTTTTCGTCCATGAAGAGTAGAATAGCGAAATAATGCTGAGTTTACAAGTAGAACGCTTCATCGCTCTTAAGCGGTGGCAGCCAAGCTTGAATGAACTTGATCAGCAGTAGTGTGTAATACTGCTCGAAAAGTGAGTTGGTAGTATCCTATGGTAATATGGTCTCCATCTATCAATGGATAACCTTTTTCACTCTGGATTGGCATACCATTGACCTGAACACCATTTGCACTTCGTCTATCGAAGATCAAAAAGTGATCATTATCGCATTTGAGTAGTGCATGATGCCTTGATGTGAGATCATCCCGGTCAAGTAAGATATCGCTTGAACCAGCACGACCAATGGTGATTTCTTCACCATGCAATTCAACCATATTTGGTTCCTGAGTGTAAGGAGAAAAGATAATAAGATGCGCGGTAATAGCACAATCCTCAACCTCTTTCGGATTTATCTCGGTCTCTGGTTCAATATGAGGAGTTGCCTCAGTTTCTTGCGCGGTAGGCAACAGGAGAGTATGCTCAGAAATATCGAGGTCATTTGAAGAGAAGTGATTATTTGATTCTGGCGCGAAAGCAGGCTGGGTTTTTGGGGACAACGTCAACAGTAAAGTATTTGCAAACGCTTGTACAGAGGGGTAACGATCTTCTGGCGAAACGGACAAAGCGCGTAATACTACCCCATCTTGCTCGACTGTAATATTGGAGTTAAAGGAAGAAAGAGGAGTAATAGTTTGAGTGAGTTTTAACTTTTCTATCTCTTCAGATGAGCCAATAAATGGTGGGCGACCTGTCAACCAGAGATAGAGAAGGACTGCCAGGGAATATTGGTCACTGGCTGGGATGGTGCGCTTGTAGAGTTGCTCTGGGGCAGAAGTAATTGGTAGTGGTGTGCTATTCTTTTCACCTGAACTGCGGACAAAATGTGTGAGACCAGCATCGGCTAGTAAGAATGGCGAATCTTTACGAGTATTCTCCTCGTTAGGATTATGTAATACAAGTATGTTAGGCAACGTAAGCGCACCATGTAAATAGCCTCTGTTGTGAACATATTGCAATACCTGGGCCAATTTATGCCCATAGTGTAGAGCATCAAATACATCTAAAGGAGTCTTGAACCACAATCTGCCGTTGCAGCTTAGAAGTGTACCATTGCTCACAAAACGACGTGCAACATAAAGTTTGGCATCAAATTCGCCGTAATCAAGCACCTGTGCCAGATCAGGATGATTAAGAATACTAATGCCTTGCATTTCGCGGAAGAACTTTCTGCGCGTAGCATCAGACAATGTCGCAGTTGGGTGGATGAGTTTAAGCGTTACCTTACGATGCAGCATCGTATCTTCGGCTTCATAGCTCTCGCTTGATACACCGCTGCCTAACCACTGTATAATTTGATAGCGCTCAAAACTTTGACCTGTTTCCAAGGTTGACATGACACAGTCTCACTCTATCCTAATATAAGAAGAGATGGTATTGTGTGCCGATTGGTCTATTCTCTTGCGCCCCATCCTTCGATATGCTATCATACCACACGCAAAGAATATAATATGCATCTATACACCTTTAGTCCTATTGAAACATTTCATTGATAGACTAATGTTTTTATTTTCGTTTCTTTCCTTTGGTATTAGCAAACGTTAATAGTAGGCACAAGATGGCAAAGATGTGCTTTTGGAGTCATATTACATAGTGTTTAAGCTAAGCCATGAACATGTAAATAAAGATGACAAAAACCAAGAACTACAGAGTGATACAAAAGTATCGTGGAAGAGCATTTGGCCGAATTTGCTACATCTAGGTATCGTTCTGTTGATGTGTGGACTTCTGTTTTATGCAGTCTCGTATCAACTATTTAAGCCTAGAACAGATGTGGGGAAATATCAATGTTATGCTCTCGTATTTTGGCAAGGTAGAAATGCAGTTCATGTGCTTCCGCGCGAGCAATGTTTGTTTCTTAAATATTACTCACCTGATTCAATCATTGAAGGAATGAAGTCTGGAAAGGTTCCTGTGCGGATTATTAGTCTCGCAGAATCTCAAAATACTCCAGGATCATTCCGAAATTTACCCTTCGAGTATCCTTTATTATCAATTATTCCGTTTAGTCTTGGTCTTATTGCTCCAACTGCATGGTATCAGGTCGCGTTTGCCATTTGGATGTTGCTATTAGCAGCGTTCATTTATTTTATTCTTTACAAAACAAGGTCTACTGGCGCAGCGATAGCCTTTGCCTTTTACCTGGTAATTGGAAATTGGGGAAGTGCTGCAGCGAGATTCGATTTAGTTCCTGCTGCTTTGATACTGGGGTCTGTAATTCTGGCTGCTCGAAATAAATGGAATTGGGCATTTGCTCTGTTGGCTCTGGCAACCATGTTCAAATTTTTCCCTGTAGTGCTTGTGATTCCTTTTCTCATTGCCCAGCAAAAACAATACGTTGAGAAGTGGTACTCCTGGCACAGGTGGAGCGCTTTAGTGCTCTTTTTTGGAATTTGTATACTGGCGACGCTTCTTTCATTTTCACTGAATATTGCAAATACAATAAATCCTTTTCTCTACTTCTTTAATAGACCTATTCAGGTTGAGTCTGTTCCGGCAACAATTCTCTGGCTTGGAACATTTTGGGGCTATGCATTCAAAATCGTACAATCGTATGGATCTGTCAATATAACTAGCGAATTAAATGGTAACATTTCACTTTCCAGTACAGTGTTTTTGGTTGTGACTTTGTTATATACCTTTTGGCTGCAATGGCGAGGCAAGCTTGATATTTATACTGCAAGTTTGTTAACTGTCATGATTATCATCGTTACAGGGAAAGTATTTAGTCCGCAGTATTTAATATGGCTAGCTCCATTAGTTGCTTTCGTTGGAGAAGCAAACTGGAAATGGCTGGTGACCTGGGGAGCTGTCGGGTTGTTGACTACATGGGTATATCCGAATATGTATAATCTGGTCCCACTCAAAGATGTTCCTCTCCTCCCAACATTTTATCCTGTTGTTTTTGCGCGTGACCTGCTTATCTTCGGATTTATGATTGTATTGCTGTACCTTGCTACTCGCAAAAGTTTTGTGGTCTCCAAATAGTAGCCTTTGCAGGACGTGAACTACAGACCAGTTATGATTTCTTCTTTTTCGTTTTCTCTATTTTCTTTTGTCAGGACAATAGTTTGAGTGTGCTTATGCCTGCGCATACGAATGACAAACAATACTGTTAGCACAGCAACTACGATTAATCCTGTTCCAAGCCAGCCTAATGTAGTGGCCAGCCGTTCCACCTGCGCAAAGTTATCATGAAAAAAACGGCCAGCGATATATCCTAGTGTGCCATATATCGTCGCCCACAGAATACCACCAGCAGCATTGTAGAAGAGGAAAGTGCGCCAGTGCATATGATTAACACCAGCCAGGAACGCGGCCCAAGCGCGAAGAAGTGTAATGAAGCGACCAAAAAATACCGTTTTATTTCCATGTTTGGCAAAAAATGCTTCAGCAAGAGCAAGATGCTCAGGCTTGATAAAGACATATCTACCATAGCGTACTACAATGGATCGGCCACCTGTACGCCCAATTAAGTAACCGATGTTGTCTCCTATGATTGCCCCAAAAGCAGCGCAAGCAATGACCAGTGGTATTTGCAACTGGTGACTAACGGCAGCATAAAAGGAGGCTAGAAGGAGCATTGTTTCACCGGGGAAAGGGATGCCTGAACTCTCGATCATTATGAAAAGAGCTACTGCCGCATATCCGAAGTTATCCAGTGCGTTCTGTAAAGTTGCAAGCGAAATGAGCGCAGCTAATGGCTCTCTCAACCACAAAAATACTTTGATATGCAAGACCAGTAGCCAGTACATTCTGAAAATCCTTCGAATTGGTTAAGATTACATTACCTTGATAAATATGCAACAGTTTCCGAATATTATACCATCCAGCGATTTAACACAAAAAGCATAGCTAGTGTTGCTTGTAGAAAGGGAAATGAGATTAAAAGTCCCAAATGGAGTCGGGGATATTTTACACTGAGCGCTGCTAAGGTAATAAACGCAGGGAACATTTCGAGTACAAAACGTTGGTTAGATACCAAAACATCATGCTGAGCAATTGATGGACTAATAAGCATAAAGAAGAGCAACAGGACAATCCAGATATTATAACTCATGCGCAACTTGCGCCATCCTAAGATTGCCAAAGCAACGAAGCTGATGGTAGCGGCAAGATCGAGTAGAAGATGAACTTCGAAGAAAGAGCCAAAAGGTTGAATAAGCAATAATTCGCGTAGAGAGGACAAAATGCCGACCCAGGGCCAGGTGATATGACGATCCCAATGGCTTTGTACGGCAGCAAATGCAAGGGGATTGTGAAAAAGCTTCCAACAGTACAAACAATAGATCAGAGTGCCTAATGGGATGATGAGTAGGGGTAAGACCCTGGATATTGTACTCACAATTTTATGGAGTGTATTTTTATTATCAGATGTGATGGCATCTCTTGTAATCCATAGCTCGTAAAGAAAAGGAATGACAAGTAACACACCTGCAGCGCGAGTCAAGGCAGCAAAAAAGCCCAGTATAGCAGCTAACCACCATTTCTGACGTCGCATTGCAAGAAACGAACTGGCAGTCAAGAGAAGAAATAAGGATTCATTGTAAGCAGCAAAAAAGAAAAATGCTGTTGGGAAAATACACAGGTATAAAAGAGTGCGCCGCCCGATTTGTTCTCCAAGTATATCTGTCGCAATCTGGTACAGTACAAAAAGCGATCCAAGCAGAGCCAAATTACTGAGAAACATACCTATGGCTAAATACCCATTGTTGCCAAAGAGAAAGGCTATACATTTAACGAGCAAGGGAAAAAGCGGGAAAAAGGCAGTATCATAGATGGTTTGGTAGCCATATTGGGCGATACGCGTAAAATTGGCTGCATCCCAATGGTTCCAGGAAGTAAGTAGAGCAGTAATATTAACCGGTGAGACTGGATACACGTGTGGAGGTACCGGGAACAAAATAAAGCCGATATAGGTAACCAGCACAAGTAATAGGCGTGTTGCTATAAACAACCAGATAATATCTAGGGTAGGTGCGCGTTTCATCAAATTTCCACCCAATATATGCATAATAATTTACGAACTAATCTCGCATGCTCTTGTATACTAACGTATGAAGGAGCATTTCAGGTACAATCAATTGGTGGCATTGATGACATTAGTATTTTAGATATGTGCTATTCTTCCAGTAATTCCCCAATTTTTTTCTCGATGGATTGAGAAGTTGGGAAAAAGGCAGTTTCCTCTGGTGCATCGTAAGGCGCAGCCGGTGCTGGTAGTGCCGAGATGAAAGCAGGAGTTGCGTCAAGATCGTAGAAGCAATTTTGAACAATCCAGGAATGAAGGTGTCTTCCAAAACTCGTCAGATCGCTTTCTTCTGTCACCACAATCACGCGGTTAGCTTCACGAACGGCTGTCGTTATTGCCTCTTCGTCAAGCGGAGCTAGAGTTCGTAGATCAACTATCTCGATTGAGCCACCATTGCGCTTGACAATGTTTGCAGCGGCTGTACAAGATTCTAACACCATTGTACCCCAACATATGATGGCCATTAGTGAAGGTCCATTACCAATCTTCAAGCGACGCGCTTTGCCGATTGGCAATGTGTAATATCCCTCAGGAACAAACCAATATTCTGCCATGACATCAATGGGGTTGCCTAGATTGTCTTTAGGTGGTTCAGAACGATAGAGACGACCGCGTTCGAGAAAAACAACAGGTGATTGTGATCGGGCTGCTTCGAGTAGCAGGCCTTTGGCGTCAAATGGAGTAGCAGGGCAAATAGTAATCATACCTGGCACACTAGTGAACCATTGCTCACCAGCATTAGAATGACCAAATGCGCCACCACCAGCTCCGCCACTTGAAATTGGGCCTCCGCCGCCACTGCCGGACTTTGTGCGAATAAGTAGTGGAACGGTCCAATCTCCAAAACTCTGGTACGAGGTGCGAGCTGCAAGACGGATAGTTTGAGCTGCTGATTGATGGTAGTCTACAAACTGAATTTCTGCGCAGCGAGCTTTTCCATCCACCATACCAGCACCTGCAGCTATTCCAACAATTACCTGCTCGTTGAGAGGGCTACTAATTGCCCGGTCAGGAAATTGATTTACCAGCATAGAAGTTGCACCGAACACGCCTCCTCTAGGACTGCCAACATCTTGCCCATACACAAAGAAATCAGGATCACGCTGCGCAAGTTCTATCAATGCCTCGTTGATTGCCCCCAACATAGGCAACTGCTTTTTCGTGCCTCGCGGGATGTTCTCCTGCCATTTGGGAACGTACACGATATGTTCCATGACACGTTCTGGTGTTGGTTCAGATTCCTGTAGAACCTGTGCTTCAGCGCTTTCCAATTCGGCTCGAACATCCTTACGAATGCGCTCGATATCGCCTTCCTGGATATGCCCATTTTCGACAAGCCATCGACCAAAGTTTTTCACCGGGTCTTTGGTTGCCATCGTTAATTCAATCTCCTCTTTCGTACGGTAGGCCTTAATATCAGTGCTGCTAGAATGGGGATCGAGTAGACCAAGCCGCAGGTGCATAAGTGCAGGCCCTCGTCCTGAGCGTACATGATCAACGAGACGTACTGTGGCTTGATATGTTTCAATGGCATTTGTTCCATCAACCTCTTCGGCATAGACACCACCGCCTTTTGCCCACTCAACCAGCGATCCACCCCACTGTATACTAGAGGGAGCTGTAATTGCCCATCCATTATCTTCGATCACCATTAGAACAGGCAATTGATGTACGCTGGCCTGACGGAAGAGCGAATGGAAATCATTCGTCGCAGCTCCACCGTCACCAGAGGTAAACGTAATAATGTCTTTTGATTTGTGCCATTTTAAGGAGAAACCAATCCCTCCTGCAAAAGGGGCAAGGGCCCCAACTTCACTGAAGGAGGGGAGGATGCGATGACGTTTGCTACTATAATGAGAAGGCATGTTTCGGCCTGCGCACATTGGTCCGGTTGTGCGTGAGTAGGCTTCACGTAAAGGGCCATGAATATCTCCTGTACGTTGGAGCCATGCAGCAAGGTCCCGATAATAGAGGGACATCCAATCATCTTTATTGAGAGCCATAGCTACTGCGGCCATGCTTTCATGCCCTGCGCAGCCTATATAAAAGGGAAATCGACCCTGGGTTTTGCGAGTTTTCAGGATATCGTTGGTCACTCGTGCTGTAACCATTGTGCGATAAAGTGCGAGGACGTCCAGCTGCTCTGCTGAACTACTGGCTTCCGTAGCCCGAATGTTTACTGTCATGTTGCCTCCGTGTCTACTCTGACTGTTTAGGCTTAATGATCAAAGACTAATTAATTGCTCGTTTATTATAGAATCCTTGTTTGCGAAAATGCAATGAGTGTTAACATACGAATGGTTGTTTTGTGCTTCACGTTTAGCTTATGATATACTGCTTTAGAGGTTTTATCACACTACCCATGAGAAGCGGTAATTATGAATAGTGCACACATTAGCTACACAATTTTGCCAAGAAGTATAGGTGTTACCACTACAAACAACTTTATACAGTGGTCGTATGAATGAATTTCGCTATATCTCTTATGCACAAGAAATCATTTTTGGAGCTGGCTCAGCAGCTCAACTGGGAGACGCAGTTAAACGCTTTGGCATGCGACGTTTAATGCTCTGTACGACTCGTTCACTGCGTAGAGGAGGGCAGATTAAGCTCATCGAGCAAACTATAGGAAATCGACTAGTCGCAGTCTACGAACACGTTCAACCACATGTTCCAGATTTCCAGGTAGCCGAGGTACTGGAACTGGCAAGTGAGAATGAGATAGACGCTCTGATCGGTATGGGGGGTGGAAGTCCAATAGGGATGGCGAAGGCTATCAGCATGACTTTGGAAGAAAAACGCACGGGACAGCCAGTGAAAGCCGCATTTCCAACAGATCAACCTCTGATTCCTGTCATTGCTATACCTACGACCTATGCGGGTTCTGAGATGACCCCGACATATGGCATTACATATAACAATGATAGCGCTGCTCACAAAGTTACACAGACAGATGCTAAAATTACCCCAAAACTCGTAATATATGATCCACTCTTGACGCTCAATTTACCGCCCGAAGTTACTGCTTCGAGCGGCATTAATGCTTTAGCTCACTGTATTGAAGCACTTTACTCAATTACACGGAATCCGCTTTCTACTTCAGTGGCTCTCAGTGGTATAGACTCAATTTACACTGCGCTGCCTCGTTGCTATGTTGATGGAAATGACCTGGAAGCTCGAACAGAAATGCTAATCGGGGCTTACCTTGCTGGTTCTGCGCTTTCTCATGTCTCGATGGCATTGCATCATGGGCTATGCCATATATTAGGTGGGACTGCAGGTGTGCCTCATGGTTTTGCCAATAGTATTATGTTACCGCATGCTTTGCGCTTCAATATTGATGCAACTGCACCACAACTAGCTCTGGCTGCTCAAGCTATGGGAGTTGAGCGAAATACATCTACTTCGTTAATGGGTGACGAGGGCTTAGCAGAGGAAGCCGTAGAAAGAATATACACATTCATAGATCAGATGAATCTACCACAGCATTTGCGCTCTGTTGGAGTCAAGGAGACTGATATATCTAACCTTGCGGAGTTGGCACTACAAAGTCGCGCTGTGCAGAGCAATCCCAAAGCAATTACAAATGCTCAGCAAATCGAGGGAATATTGCGCGCTGCATGGTGAAATCATGGCAGCTTTTATCAGAGGGGGGTGACGAGAAGACAACATTCGATTACTGTTTTTCGAAGTCACTCTGTTGTTTCATCAAGCTACATTCTTAGGAGGTATAGAATGTCCAAAATCCAGGTTCAAGGCGTCCATCATATCACGTTCGTCGGTTCTAACCGAGAGACTATTATTGATTTCTATCAGGGTGTGTTAGGCATGCCCTTAGTATTCGAGCAACCCAACCTTGATGTACCAGAAGAGACCCATCTCTACTTTGATGCTGGGGATGGGCGGCTGATTACATTCTTCGTGAGACCTACACGTTCAGATGATCCAGCTCCTAATCCAGAGGGTATTGGTAACCTTCACCACCTTGCTTATAACGCTTCACGTGCCGTTTATACACAGGTAGCTGAACGACTGAATGAACGTGGAATCTGGAATACCGGAAACATAGATCGAGGTTTTATGGATTCGATCTACTTCCGAGATCCAAATGGTCAGCTGCTGGAGATAGCTTGTTTTAAGTTCGTCCCCCCAGAGGGCTATACATATTCTGATGTGCTGTTTGCAGCTCATCGTATTCGGGTAGCTCAAGGTGCATACAGTATCGAAGATACTCACTTAGCTGATGCAATTGCTGAACTGGTTGGACGAAAAACTGGTTCACTTGTTAGCGTGGAGGTGTAGCTACAATGCCAACTGCCTCCGAACCTGGACCACAGCATGTAGGTACTCTCTGGCTTCTGGATCTTAGCGAGCCGTCACTGATTGGTCCTATACCGCGCGTTGAAGTAATTTTCCAACTCGTCGGCTCGGAGGCGATCCCATTGATTGCTGATGCAATGGGGCTTGGCAGTTCGGAAGAAGTGTTCAAGCGTTTAGATGCAGGCAAGCGCTGTTATATAGGAAATGTCAATGGTGTCCTTGCCACATATGGCTGGGTGACTTTTGATAAAGAGCTAATAGGTGAGTTACGCCTGCATATACAACTTTCGCCTGGCGAAGCATACATTTGGGATTGTGCAACTTTGCTGGAATATCGTGGATTGCGCCTATATCCTTCTCTTTTATGGTATATTATTGGAGAATTACGGTCTCAAGGTCTCAAGCGCATATGGATTGGTGCAGATGCTGATAACATACCCTCTCAAGTAGGGATGAGGTTGTGCGGTTTTCACCCTATTGCCGATTTTGTGCAAGACTATACTCTGGGTTTACATTCATACTGGATACGTGGACATGCAGGAGCATCCGAACAACATGTGGAAGATGCTCGAAGTGCAATTCTCGGTGGTCGGCATAAGGCAGGGTTAGCTGCATTATCATCTGTTAACCCAGATTCCACAACCAGTTTATTTTGAGGGTTTAGGAAATATGACTCATCATTCTCATTTGATTCAAGGGCCCCACCAGGGCCAGCCGGTGCTACTCACAGGCGAACCAATCGATCACGCAAAAGCTGCAATGGTGATGTTGCATGGACGTGGCGCTTCAGCGGAAGATATTCTTGAGCTGGTATCTGAAGTGAAGCAACCAGGCTTTGCCTATCTCGCTCCACAAGCTGCGGGGAACGCCTGGTATCCAAATAGCTTCCTCGCTCCAATTGCTAGCAATGAGCCAGCACTTTCTTCTGCGCTGCTTACAATTGAGAGTATCCTGGCCCAATTAGGAGAAGCCGGGATTCCAAGTGAACGGACAGTTATTTTAGGTTTTTCTCAGGGCGCATGCCTTTCTCTAGAGTTTGTAGCTCGCAATGCAAGGCGTTATGGTGGAGTTGTAGGTTTAAGTGGTGGACTCATTGGACCAGATGGTACACCGCGTGATTATAGAGGTTCTTTAGCTGGAACACCATTATTTCTTGGATGTAGTGACAAAGATCCTCATATACCGAGGGAGCGAGTAGAATTGACTGCCTCAATAATGCAGCAATTGGGAGGAGACGTTACTGCGAAACTGTACCCTAATCTGGCTCACACAGTCAACGCAGATGAGATACGTTTCGTTCGAACTATGATGATTGCGCTAAATACTGGCCAATAATTTGTAGGATTTTCATTCCTATTGAGACTTTTGTTTTGAGACTCGTATTGGAGCTAACTCGTTTTTAGTTATGTCAAATTTTGATCATCTTCAGAACTACTGCGTTGAGCTCTAATAACTGCGCTTTGCTGATTCAACAATGCGTCCTCAATACGTTGGCGGTGTTTAGGTAATGTATTTCCAGGGAGAGCATCTGGAGCAAAATAGCGACTTTCGCGTATTTCTTCGGTGGATTGTAGAGTACCACCGATGACTTGACAGAGGAATGTCAAGACTACTTCTTGCTTTTGAGGTTTTGAATAAACTCCTACAAGCTGTCCTACATTGACTTCTAAGCCTGTCTCTTCTCGCACTTCACGGCAGAGCGCCTCATCGACAGTTTCTCCGAATTCCATCCCTCCCCCAGGTAAATTCCACCAGTCAATATCTCGTCGATGGCCCAGAAGTATGTGTTTCTCATGGTTGAAGATCAGAGCGAAGACGCCAATACGAAAAATTGGTAAACTACTTTCTGCATCTAAAGGCTTCGCCATGATCAATCCTCCAATCATCATCGATATTAGAAAGTTCTTTTGTTATTTCATATTTTATCATGTAGACACTCCATTCAACTGAATCTTATAATTTACTCTATAACATAGGACATCATTACCAATCTTTTGATGGAATTAACATGATACCAACCAGCATTTCATGCATAAAAAAACTGTCGCCGCCAATTTTAGCGAAAACTGAGAAGAGGTCAAGGATATTCCGATGCTTGTAGCATATGGGCCTGAGGGGCAACCAGTAATTGCCGAGGAAATGCATCTAGCACAATTGAAAGCCTGGTCACAGCGGGACATGTTGTATTGTCCCAACTGCCGTGGAGTAGTGCATGTAAGAGGTGGACCAGAGAAACGAACTCAGATACACTTCGCTCATCAGAAGGGTGAGTGTTCATGGAGTACAGAATCAGAGACGATACGACATTTGCGAGGGAAGATTGTGCTGGCAGAATGGCTACAAAAGCAATTCCCACAAGCAACTATTTCCCTTGAGAAACGCTTACCCGAACCAAATCGTATTGCAGATATTTTTGTCACATATGCTGATGGGCGACAATGGGCCATTGAATTTCAATGTGCTCCTCTTGATATTGCTGAATGGCATACCAGGCATTGCGCCTATCTTCAAGCGAACATTCGAGATATCTGGATTATCGGCAGCAATCGGCGTGAGAAACACGAAGCTTTCATCGAAGCAGTCATTGCTTCCGCAAGTGAGGTGATGTTTATTGATCCTTTACTAATGCCAGCGCTTATTTGGATACGTTGGGCAATTACTCGTGACACCATGCGGGAGTGGCAGGTTGCAAAAGGATGGACTCCATCACTTGAAGGGTGGGTAGGCCGTTCTCGTTCGAAATATGGTGCAACTCTAAGTGGTCTATTGCAAGACGTATCACTTGGAGTAGATGGCCATCTCTTTCATCCTAATCGATCTGAGCTTGAAGCACAAATGAGCTTACTTCGTAAGATGAGAAAGGCGAAAGTCATTGATGAAGCTGCTTTGAATGCATATCTCAAACCAATTGTTGGCAGAGAGGCATTGAATGTGGTACTATTTCCTACATTACATGCCTATTTGCTCGACCCTGATTTGTTCACACGCTATAACTATGGACGTGGTTCTGGGATTGATTTCGTCGGTGAGTCAGATAGACGTCGAGTGGAGCAGGCTCGTATTTGGCTTGAAAGGTTAGCACAACAGGGATTTTCTGCCTGCCGGTTAGAGAAACTGGCACAAGAGATTCCACATGTGGGACCTTATATGGCTTTTGCGAACTATGTGGAGATGCTAGCGTTTCTCTCTAGAGGGGCAACTAACGAGCAAGGTTACACGAATGATAAAAAGTGTTAGTCAGCATTTCGCTGGGTTCGTCTATTTATTGTACTGCTAGGAAGATACACTGGCAAAGAAAGGAAGGAAATTGAAGGGATGAAAAAATTCATTACAGGATTACTCCTCGGACTTGGTATCGGCTTGCTGATAGCGCCGATGAGAGGTGAGGAAACTCGACGACAATTGGCTGAGCGCTTTGCAGAAATGCGCGGGTACCTGCCGGAAAACGAGCAATTCAATGAATACGTTCAACAGGTTTCTGATCGCGTCTCACAGACGAGTAGCAATCTGAAAGACTATGCGCAGCAGGCAGTGTCAAAGGTCAAGGATACTGGAAATACTTTGAGTGAACTTGGCCAGAAAGCCGGTACTGATGTGAAACAGACTGGTCAGGATGTAGTCGATACGACAAAGCAGACTGTTAAATCCGTGAAACAGAGTGCGCAGACGGATAAGATTGATGCCTCTGGTAGCAACAATAGCTAAATAGCAACAATAGTTAAAACTGGGTTAATAGCGCCCACGCGGGCGCTATTAATATTTATAGAAATGTTGTCTGACCTCTTCTTCCGGAGTTTTCTCCCTGAAGAAAGCTGATTCGTTGCGCTTAACTGCAATGTATGATGTAAACAGGAGAGGACCGAGAGCTTCTTTCAATACATCATCGTTTTCGAGTTCATCCAGGGCTTCATCGAGTGAAGTTGGAAGGCGACGTATGCCTCGCATTAAACGTTCTTCATCGCTATAATTCCCTGGGTCAATCTCTTCAGGTTCACCCGGATCGATTTTGTTTTCAATGCCATCCAGTCCTGCTGCAAGTAATGATCCAATTGCCAGATAAGGGTTGCCACTATGGTCGGATGGTTTGAACTCCAGGTTGATTGATTCGGATTCCCGACCCCAGAACATTGATGGGACGCGGATGGCTCCCTCGCGGTTGTCAAAGCCATAGGCTCCATAGGCTGAACTCCAAAAGTGCGGAAGTAAGCGGCGGTAAGAGTTGGGGCTGCCACAGGTGATTGCAATCAAGGCGCGAATGTGATGCAGTACACCGCCAATAAAATAACGGCCAGTCTGGCTAAGGCCGCCACGCTGCGTAGCATCATAGAAGAGATTATTGCTAGCATTTTCACTGCCACCAGAACCGCATAAACTTACATGTATATGAGCGCCACTGCCTGCTTGATCAAGGAATGGTTTGGGAGCAAAGGAGGCAAGTAAATCAAAGGAGCGCGCGACACTACGCACAGTTTCACGAATCAGACACACGTTATCCGCTGCTCTTAGGACATCTGAATGATGAATTGATAATTCTTGCTGTGCTGGTCCAAGCTCAGTATGGAAGAGTTCGATAGAAATCCCTTGCGTTTCGAGGGTTTCAAGCAAAGCATCGATGACTTCAGCCTGATCATCAAGACCGATACTGCTGTAACAGAGACTATTGTCAGCTGGGAGATAGTGTCCTTGCTCTTCACGAGCGAGATAGAACTCATGCTCGATTGCCGCTTCAGCACGCATCCCATGGTCTGCCAGGCGCTTCATCATTCGTTTGAGAAAAGTGCGCGGACATGCTTGCCAGGGTGTGCCATCATAAAGGATCAAATCGCACATCATACTTGCACTGCTTGGGGCATAGGGAAGGATCACAAATGTATGGGGATCAGGAATCAAGCGAAATTCTCCAATCGGTCCCATACCTTCAACAGCAGCAAGGGTTTCGACTCCAGTAAAGGCTTGCATGGCTAGTGTTTGGCCGATCCCCTCATGAATACGCGTGTGAAGTTTACTGGCGTGAGTAGCCTTCCCACGGATAATACCGCCATTATCACAATACAAAAATCGGACGAGTCGCAGATTAGCTTCGCGTGCCTGGCGTAAAACATCCTGTGTATCCATTGGCGTTTCCTTCTCCAATACTTCATGTATGGTCTGTATTATGATCTTGAGTATAATTTATCTGTGCATGTATTTCAAGAACTGTTTAAAGTTACTCTCGCGAGAGGAGGGATTATGAGTGTACAGACTCTTAAGAAGAGGATTTCATGTGACTTTCTTACTTTTGTGAACGTAGTATATTGTAGAAGTAAATATCTTTCAAGTTAGTGATTATTGTCGTTATTTCCTTGCTTCTACTTGTTGAGTTTGATACACCTCTACTTGTTGAGTTTGATACACCTCTGCACGGGATACCAGGGTGGACTATTTCGTAAGGAGTCGTTCAGTGCTCTGCAAAGATCGAGTATTTAAAAGCTTTCGATCATTGTATACACAATGGCCAGCACAAAGTAGTGTATTGTGTCGTAGTTTCGTCTTCAATGCTGAAGTAGCGAAATATGCCTGTATAAGTCGTATGGCCAGTCGTGACCACAAGCTGGCGCAAAAGGGGATCGTTGAACTCATCCCTGGATTTTCTGCGCAATCTGTAATTACATCACCTTCAAGAGATCCAGATTGCTTGCATCACAATTGCAAAGGGAGAAATTCTTACCCTTTTTCGTCCTCACTGTTCACGCTCTTTTCTACTAATTTTTAAGCCATTAAGAGCGTATTCTCAGAGTGCGGAAAGTTACAGTTGACTAAACAAAGGTGGGAAGGCATGAGTAAATATCACAAAATATTCGCTTCTGCTCTTCTTTACATGGCTGATCTGAAGTTAGGAAGGAGGTCTTGTACCTGACAATCACTCTTAAGAGATATTGCACTAGATTAACTACAGAGTAGTTTTTATCTGTAGGTAAGTTCAAGAAATGCTCACCTATCGTGTGACGGTTTTTCTGTCTGGAAAGCCGAAAGAGGTGAAGCGTGAAAGGAAAAATCACGATGAAATTATTTGGTCAAAGACGCGGAATGTTTACCATGATGGTAGGTATTCTCGTATTTTCCCTGCTGCTTGCAGCTTGCGGTAGCTCCAATACTGGTAGTACAAGTGGTACGACGCCGACTAGTGGTTCTAGTTCAGCGGGCGCCAATGGCAAAGGTTGCAAAAAGGCAGGTATACTCTTGCCTGAGACTGCCACTTCTGAGCGCTGGGATCATAAGGATAGGCCTCTATTAATAGCTGATATCACGAAAGCTTTAGGGGCAGTGCCGTTTTTCAACAATGCCCAGGGCAGCGCTACTACCCAACAAACTCAGGCACAGGCCGATCTGGCGAACGGAGCTTGTATTCTAGTACTTGCCCCTGTCGATAGCATTCAAGCAGCTTCGATTGTGTCGGCTGCCAAAGCAAAAGGCGTGCCTGTAATTTCCTACGACCGTCTGACTTATAGCGCCGATCTTAACTACTATGTCTCTTTTGACAACACCAAGGTAGGAGCCCTCCAGGGTCAGTATATCGCGGATCACTACAAGAGCTTTGTCACTGCTAATGGTACCACCAACACCGTGATGATCGACGGCGCCCAGACGGACAACAATGCCCTACTCTTCTCAGCGGGAGCCCATAGTGCGCTTGATCCTTTGTTCAGCAGCGGAGCTCTCAAGAAAGTCTATGAGAAGTTCACTCCTGGTTGGGACAATGCGACCGCTCAAACCGAGATGCAGGCGGCACTGACTGCAAATGGCAATAAAGTTGCTGTCGCATATGTTGCTAACGACGGAATGGCCAACAACGTGATTGCGGCACTCAAAGCAGTGAAGCTTAATGGAAAAGTGCTTGTCACGGGCCAGGATGCAACAGCAGCAGGTATCCAGAATATCCTTAAGGGCGACCAGGCCATGACTGTCTACAAGGCTATCACCAAAGAGGCCCAGGGAACTGCAGATCTCGTCGCTGCACTCAGCAATGGGACAGATACTGCCTCGATAACCAATGGCGCAACCGTCGCTATTCCATCATCTGGTGGGGCAGCTGGTGGCACGAAAATTCAATCGGTTCTTGAGACGCCAGTGGCAGTAGACAAATCGAACATTCAATCGACAGTCCTTGCCGATAATTTCGTAACAAAAGCTCAAATTTGTGCTGGCCTTCCATCTGGCACTGGCGGTATCTGTCCATAAGCTTTTTTGGTTTTAGCTTTACCTGGCCCTGCACGGTGCTCTACTTAATATTCTTCTCGAGAGAATGTTATGAAAGGTATCCAGAGGTGCCAGGTGATTGAATCTGAATTGCCGATACCGTATGGCCACCATCTAGGTGGCCATACGGTATCGGTCATGCATTATGCTTTTAATTTACAGTAGAGAATGGTATACTTTGCATATACCTCATAACTGTGCTGTATACAGCCATCTTATTTGATTGGAGGGCCGGATGACAGAAAATACTACACCTGCGGTTGGTGAAACCACTTCTCCTCCACCGGAGAGACCACAGAGCGGTGAGTCAAGGCTACGTTTGCATGGCATCAGTAAATCTTTTGGCGCGGTTCGCGCACTTTATGAAGTAGATTTTGAAGTCAGTGCCGGCGAGGTCGTTGGCCTGGTTGGGGACAACGGCGCCGGCAAATCAACGCTGATTAAAGTTATTTCCGGTGTTGGGCCTGCTGACGAGGGAGAAATATTTCTGGAAGGCAAGCAGGTCAATATTTCTAATCCACAGGTTGCAAACAACTTAGGTATTGAGACAGTATACCAGGACCTCGCCCTGTGCGATAACCTGGATGTTGTCGCCAATCTATTTTTAGGCCGTGAAGAGCGCTCCTTTCTACGATCTTTAAACGAGATCGACATGGAGAAGCAAGCGCTCAATGTGCTGCGTACCCTTGATGTAAAACTCCCATCGACACGCACAGCAGTTGCGACACTCTCTGGTGGACAGCGACAATCTGTTGCCGTCGCCAAATCCATCTTGCGCCAGGCGAAGGTGGTCTTGCTGGACGAACCCACGGCTGCGCTGGGGGTAGCCCAGACCAGGCAGGTGCTGAACTTGATACGTCGATTACGCGATCAAGGTTTGGCGGTAGTCGTAATTTCGCATAACCTGGCAGATGTATTTGAGGTCGTGGATAAAGTGATCGTCCTGCGTCTTGGCAGGAGAGTGGGTACATTTGATGTCAAAACCACTACGCCCGAACAAATTGTGGCTTCAATTACAGGAGCAGAATTTGGCCAGATTATGGAGACAAATGGCACAACCCAGGATAACGAGCCAGTAGGAGGGAATTGAGCGATGAGCGACATTATCGAGAAGAATGATTCTCCCGAGCCATCAGAAGCTTCCCAGACGGCCGCCTTTGGAGGCCAGGCGAGTGAAGCTGGCGCTGTTGAAGTACCATCTTATATGCCTCGCCGTACGCTGGGGCAATTACTACGCAGTGACCTTGGTTTTATACCAGTATTATTGACGCTGATAGTTGTGGTGATCTATTTCACAATCGTCAGTGGTGGAGTTTTTCTGCACCCGGAGAATCTTTCAAACCTGGTGGGACAGATTGTCACCTTTGGCATACTTGGACTTGGTGTCACAATGGTATTGTTGTTAGGTGAGATTGATCTATCGATAGCCGCAGTCAGTGTATTTTGTTCAGTGGTCATGGCGGTGCTTTCAGAGCGTCATGGCGTTCCGGCCATAATAGCTATACTGGCTGGTCTCATAGTAGGTGCTATAGTTGGTTTTATCAATGGTTTCTTTGTTGCCGTGTTGCGCGTGCCCTCTTTTATCGTGACACTGGCTGCATCCATCTTTTATTCAGGACTTCTGCTCAATCTACTAGCTGGACAGAGTACGCTCATTATCAACAATAGTTTCATTGTTGCTATAGCCGGTAGTGCTCAGAGTTTCCTGCCTAATGCTCTTGGTGTCGGCTTGCCACTCATAGCTGTCTTGCTATTTGATCTTGGCGTAGTCATCAGCTATGTGAGACGGAGGAGAGCTGGCCTCAGAACAACATCGCTCGTGCAGGTTGTTGTGCAGATTGTAATAGCTACAGTACTCGTTATGGGAGCCGTGATCGTTTTTCAGAGCTACCAGGGTGTTCCTTATGCAGCAGCAATCCTCTTTGCATTGATAGCGCTATTCTGGCTGATCATGACGAAGACCTCTTTCGGCCTCCACGTCTATGCTGTTGGTGGTGGTGCTGAGGCTGCCCGTCGTGCAGGTATTAATGTGGTGGGTATACGTATAGTATGTTTTACATTATGCTCTACACTTGCTGCTGTAGGCGGTATTCTGCTGGCTTCTCGTGGCACTGCGGTGGCGAGCCAAATCGACCCGGTGTTGCTGCTGAATGCGATCGCTGCAGCTGTGATTGGTGGTGTTAGTCTCTTTGGAGGACGAGGATCGGTCTGGGCGGTTGTGCTGGGAGCGCTTATCATCGGTAGCCTGGTAAATGGCCTGGCTCTATTAAGCCAGGGCACGGACGTTTCAGAAATGGTTGAGGGTGTTGTCTTGTTGATTGCGGTAACCGTTGATGCTCTTGTACGCAGGGCTCAACAACGTACTGGTCGTTAAACTCTCATTTTGGACAAAAAATGTATGGCCTGGCTGAAGAGCCAGGCCGTTTTTATAGTCCAGAAGTAAATAGGTCATAGAGTATAATATATTGCAGGGAAAAGAATACAGATTGGTGGAAAATACTATTGTTTAAACTTCTCCTTTACCAGGTCTTGAAAAAATCAGTTGGTTTTTGCTTTAACTGTCTGAATATTTGTTTATTTGGAAACTTACCTCCACTAGGGTGTATCAGCGTAATTGTCGAAGACCAGGGGAAATTTTTATTACTTAAGCGACCAAATGGAAATCTAGAATTTCCCGGTGGTTTTATGCGCTGGCGAGAACATCCGAGGCAGACAGCATTGCGTGAATTCAAAGAAGAAACTGGATTACAAGTAACATTACACCATGTTGTAGCATGCTATTCAAAAACCAGTAAGAATTTCTTAAGCATGAGTACATTGATCCTTGTTTTTTGCGCAGAGGTGAATGGTGGAGATTTACGTGGCAGTGTTGAGGGACATCCTTACTGGATCGAGGAAGCGGATTTACTTGAGATGGTTGATTTTCGCTATGGATACATGCTCAATGATTATCGCGAGCATCGCAAGCAACATGATCGAAAGGAATTTTGTGGTGCGATTGTAAGAGAGATGGCGGAAATGAGCCTTTAGATTACCAGAAGAAGGCATATGGAATATATAAGTACTGAAATTATTGAGGTTAATGCGAAATACCCTGAGCAAAAGGTGATTGAGCGAGCTGCAAAATTATTACATGATGGTGAGATTGTTGTTTTTCCTACTGAGACAGTATATGGCCTTGGCGCCGATGCTTTTCAAGCGACAGCTTTAGAGCGTATTTTTGCAGCTAAGGGGCGACCTTTCAGTGATCCGCTCATTGTGCATATAGCTGATGAACATGATCTTGAACTTTTAACGACAAAGATTTCCACAGAAGCAAAGCGACTGGCAAAGGAATTTTGGCCTGGTCCTCTCACGTTAATTCTACCAAAGGGATCGCGAGTATCACCTCTGATGACAGCAGGGTTAGAGACTGTTGCTGTACGTATGCCACGACACCCAGTTGCGCTGGCATTAATCAACGCACTCGGTTCCCCGATAGCAGCGCCGAGCGCTAATCGTTTTATGCATGTCAGTCCAACGACAGCCCATCATGTGTATACTGATCTGTCTGGTAAAGTTCCATTAATCCTGGATTCTGGACCTTGCGAAATAGGTGTGGAATCAACGGTACTTGATCTATGTTCCGATGAGCCGAGGATCCTACGTCCTGGAGGAATCAGCCTGGAAGCGCTACGGACTATATTACCGGATGTACAGCCACCTATACCGAAGAATCAAGTTGATGAAATAGAGGAAAGCCTGGCAAAGAAAGCCCCAGGACAACTACTCATGCATTATGCTCCTAATGTCCCGTTGTTGCTATTTGATGGCACAATTGAAGAGATGCATAGCTCAATGTTTGCTGAGATTGAGCGTCGACACGCAAAAGGTGAACACGTGGGCATTCTAGTTGCGGAGGAAGATATTCCCACGTTTCAGGATACTCAAGCAATCGTTTATTCTGCTGGGAGAGAGAACGATTTAATGCAAATAGCCGCTCATTTGTTTGCAGGACTGCGTTCCCTTGAGGAGGCACATGTGGAGGTCATCCTTTGTCGCAATTTTGGAGAGCAAGGTCTCGGACTTGCCATTCGTGATCGATTGCTAAAGGCAGCGAGGGGCAAATTCAGAAAATGATTCTGAATTACTGTATCTAGTGTTATACACAGAACTCTTCCGCCACGGCAGTGAGAATCTCAGCACAACGTTCAACGTGCTCAAGGTTAGACCACTCAACTACAGCGTGTGCGCCCTCCCCTCCGGGACCAAAAATAACTGTGGGGATGCCACTAGCAGAAAGTAACGCCGAGTCCATCCAACCTGAATGGCCGATTTCTACCGGCGCATGTCCAAGTATCATGAAGGTTTTATGGAGTAGCGTTTGAACAATTTGTTCGTCCAGGGAGGTCTCGAATGGCTCGCGTAGCATTCTGGTCTTGATAGATGCTTTAAAGGTAGAATCAGATGAAGCAATCTGTTCGAGTATGTCAGTCATTTCAGTTTCGACTTTTAGCAATGTTTCACCTGGAACTGTTCTTCTTTCCACACTTAAAACGCAGTGATTGGGGTAGCTTGATAATTCCTGCCCACCCTGAATCAGCGAAGCGTGAACTGAACCACTTCCAAGTAGGCGATGGGAGGGAGAAAAGCGTAGCGAGTGATCCAATTCATTGATGCCAACGAGAACTTTACCCATCTTCACAATGGCATCAATACCGAGATCGGGTCGAGAACCATGGGCAGCAAATCCTTCTGTCTCGATATCTAGCCAGACAAAGCCTTTATGAGCAGTACAAATATTTAACTCGGTTGGCTCAGTGACAATGGCTGCATCAGCATGCCAGTTTTTGACAATTGAAGCAGTGCCAATGCTGGCAAACTCTTCATCTGCGACTGCTGTAATGATCACATCACCACGTAAGGAGCATTTTTTCGCAGCAGCACCTGCAGCCATAATAGCAGCAAGTCCACCTTTCATATCGTATGCCCCACGTCCGTACAAGCGGTTATCCTGGATAAATGGCTCATGGGGTCGTTCCATCCCTACAATACCGACTGTATCCATATGAGCGTTAAGGAGGAGTGAGCGTCCACCACCAGTACCCCGTGCGATGCCGATGACATTGGGGCGTCCTGGGGCTGCTTCGTCCCATACGACTTCTAAACCTGCTCGTTCAAACCAATCTGAAATAAAACGGGCAATTTTTTCTTCACCTGCGCTTCCTGGTACGAGATCAGGATTGATGGAGTCAATTGCGACCAATTGTCGTAGAAGTTCGATGATTTCGCTCATGCTGGGTCCCCTTTTCAATGCTTAATATGAAAAATATGCAAAGTAAAAGACTACAAGTTAATCAGACATTGTGATAGGTATAAAAAGCATACTTCTTAGAGAACTACATGGAGGTCAGGTACAGCTAGTTAGCTACGTAGCATATGCCGTATCTTTAATGCGATAAGTAAAGAAAGTCTCAATTCTGGATCTTCTAATGATTGACCTAACAATTCCTCGATACGTCCCAAGCGATACAGTAGCGAGTTTCGATGCAAATGCATTGTTCGTGCTGTCTCGCTTAAGTTCCCATTACAATTAAAGAAACATTCTAAGGTCTCAATAAGTGCGTTGTTGCTGCGACTGTCAGATTCAGCTAAAGGACCTAGCGTCTCTTGATAAAAATCAGATAGTTCCTGGTGCCCATACAGGTGAAAAAGTAGTCTGTAAATGCCCAGTCGAGCAAAATAATGTATCTTGCCCTCACCGAAAAGTCGTCGCCCAATCTCAAGTGCTTGCTGTGCTTCACGATAGGATTGGGAGATTTGTTGTACATCTTTTGCCAGGCGTCCAATCCCCGCCGTAAAGGTGGGTAGGCTACCATTACTCATCCTACCCTGTTGTAATCTTGCTTGAACTCGATCGATACGTGTGGAAATAGTTTTTTCAAATTCACTTTCACTGGTTCCAGTATTTTCGTTGATGGGTAGAAGAGCCAGTACACGTCGAGCTTCAAAGGATATCCAGCAAGTGGGCCAATTACGTTGTAATTCGTCACGAATTCTTTTACTCCATTGGTGCTGGAAACTGGTAGCTGGATATTCAGTTTCCATTTGTCCAATTTCAAATATGACAACTAATTGTGGAACCAATAGATCGAAGCCAAGTAAACGGGCGCGTGTCAGGATTTCGTCAGTTTGCTGATAATTACCTTGCAAGACATCCATTAATGCTTCTGCTGAATAACGGCTTTCAACCTCGTTGCGGTCGCGCTCTCTTGCAAATTCCAATGCAAGAATGGGCGTTACCTGACCTAGAATGAGCCTTTCAAGGTAATCGAAATCGATATCATTTCCGATAAGTGAAAGGTAACCAACTGATTCATGGCGAATCAGTATTGGAACTGTGATGCGCCTTAAACCATTTCGCAAGAGATTCTCATCTGTCAATGGTGAAGGAAGCGTTTGAATTTTGCTGTCAGATGGAGAGGCCTGACTACGTAGCTCTTGATCAGCGTCTTGCACGATCACCCATTTGTTGCAAGTCCTGGCAAGATGTTCACAAATCCCTTGCAAGCCAGCTCCCTGGACGCTTAATTGCATCAATTGATGGGAAATTTCAGTAGCTTTACGTTCATTTTCACCCTGAAAGCTAACAATGAACGTAATAACTTCACGTTCGATTTCTTCAAGTGGAGCTGTTAATGGCAGAAGGATCAGTGGTATATGGAGTTGGTCGGCGAGAGAAAGAGTTTCTTTTTCTATACTTTCAAGTGAAGTAGTGGCTATGGCAATAGCTGCTACACCCTCTTTATGCAAACTTGTCAACAGGTGTGGCAATGTTTCATCGAGGCGGTGCAATTGTGAGAGAGCAAGGAGAGCGAATTCACCTCCACGCACGCGTTCGAATGCTGGAAGGCGTGCTCTCATACGTGTAGCCCATGTTACTCGGCGATCTAAACCTGCCCCTCCAGCTACAAGTTGCGCATTGCGTGGAATGAGCAATGAGAGGATGTTACGTACAGATGCCGAAGAGATTGGGGATGTCGAGTTACTCATGACTCAAGCAAAAAGGGAAGCGCGGCGATTATCGCCGCGCTGTTGGTGTGGCTGTGGTGCCGCTAGTCTTCTGCGCTTTGCGCTTTTCGTCGTATTTTTTTGCTTTAATTCGATGCTTTCGCCATGCAACTCTTTTTGTCTTGTTCAAACTGTTATCCCTTTCAGACATAATTCATACGAGTTTTATTCTTCAGACTCTACGCCGCCTTCAAATTCGATTTCGGACATTTCTTCGGGTTCGTCACCGCCATCATAGTATTCATCTTCGTTACTCATATCCTCATCTTCCTCACGATCATAGCGTAAAAGACTTTCTTTGGTATAGGCACGAATAATATCTCCGCCTCCTTGTGATGGGAAACTAACTTTACCAAACATGCCTGGATGTTGGTATTCTTCTCGGATAATTAGTCGTACCTGTCCATTTTCCATGGCAAGAATGGCTGCAGCATAACGATTACCACCCTCCATGAAATTTATTAAGCGATTAGCTAGACGTGGCTCAATCTGTCCGATGTCTTCACCAGCAGCGTTGCGAACGAGAAGTGTGTGTCCGCTGACGTGAAGTTGAACTTTGTCACCAACACCGACTTTAGCTAGAACGGAGGCTGAGGAGATGTTGATCAAATCAGTCATACCAGTTTTACCTGTTTCTTCAATGAAGAGACGTGGGTCAATGCGCTCAGATCCAGCATGAATTTGAGCAGGTTCTTCCTGTAATAGCGAGAGCCGTTCCAGGTTCTTTTTTGCAATAGTATTATCGGGGCTGTATTTCAGGGTTTGAGAGTAAGATTGACGGGCCTCGGCATATTGTCCAAGTTCACTATATGCCTTGCCCAGACGATTATACGCATCTGGTTCAGCAGGGAATAAGTTTAGAATGTTCTTGTTTGTTATAACTGCTTCTTCCCATTGACTTGCTAATGCCTGTTGAATAGCCAGATCAGTCCACTGTTTCTTTAGTCGTGCTTTCTCTTCAGCAGATTGTGTTTGTGTCATCGATACCTCCTCAATCCACACTAGTTTTTCACCGGAGAACATTTGGGTGATACCGGATTTCCTGACAAGAGCGCTCACTACTCTTGTGTCCCGTTATCCAAAGCTCTATTTTGTTTAGGCGCCCAGGTACATAGTGTAGTCAGCATATTATAGCGCAACCATGCAACCTTGCAAGGACCAGGCTGTTGCCCGTTCAATATGAACGTTTACAAGATCCCCAGGTTTGATTAGCTGGGGTTTAGATTCTTCTTCAACAGATTGCTGGAAGAAGACCCATTTATTTGTACGATTTCGTCCTTTCCATTGTTGGCGACCGTGAGAATTATTTGTATCTTCTACAAGTACCTCTTCTACCTTGCCGATAAGCTGCTGGTTATGTTCAAGAGCGATGTTAGCCTGTACTGCTTCTACAGCATGTAAGCGGCGTTTTTTTTCAGCTAAAGGCACGTTGTCTTCCCAGCGCGCAGCAACGGTTCCAGGACGAACTGAGTAAGCTGCTACATGCACTACGTCAAAGCGTATCTCTTCAAGTAGATCGAGAGTATGTTGGAACTCTTCCTCGGTTTCACCAGAGAAACCAACAATGATGTCTGTTGACAAGGACACACCAGGCCATAAAGCACGCAGGCGTTCAATGCGGTGCCGATATTCATCAACTGTATATCCACGTTTCATACGCCGAAGCGTGACATCATCTCCAGCTTGCACTGGAATATTGACATGCTCGCAGACCTTTGGCAATGCTGCCATTCGTTCTATCATACTGTCATTCATGTGGCGGGGATAGGAAGTCATAAAACGAATACGTTCTAATGCATCGATCTCGCTGAGATGACTCATGAGCACAGCCAAGTCTGGTTGATCAGGTAAATCCATGCCATAGGCTTCAACAGTTTGTCCTAAAAGTGTTAATTCCTTAGCGCCTTTTGCCACCAAAGATCTGGCCTCAGCAACTAATTCGTCGATTGGTCGGCTCCGTTCACGCCCTCTTCGATAAGGCACGATACAGTACGTACAAACTTTATTGCAGCCGAGAATAACCGGAAGCCAGGCTGTTGGGCTGGCCTGTACTGGCTCAATTTTTGTAGGATAATGTGCAGTACGCTCACCCGGTTTAGGAGTAATTGCCATTGGAAGAACGGTATGCTTGCCTACAGTATTGGTTGAGGTAGCGAAAGTTGGTAGGATACGTTCGATAGGTTCTACCGCTATTGCTTCATCAGGGGGCATGTATTCGATGTCGAGACAGCCAGCGCCAGAAATAGGGGTCCAACGTTCTTCTAGGAAACGAGGAAGGATATCAGCCTGCTCGACTTTCATGAACAGATCAATATGTGGGTAGCGTGTGCTGAGATCATCGATAGTCTTCTGATTACCAATCATACAACCCATCATTGCGACAAGCAGGTCACTACGTTTCGCTTTGGCGTGTTTTAATTGGGCAAGCTGGTTGTGAGCCTTCTCCTCAGGGGCTTTACGCACGCTACATGTATTGAGGATTACGAGGTTAGCCTGATCCATACTCGTTTCTTCCCAACCAAGTTCATCTAGTATCGTTTGTATACGTTGGGAATCCGCTTGATTCATCTGGCAACCAACGGTCCAAATGTGATATTTCCCTCGCGCAATTGTAGCGGTCGTGGTCATCGCATAGCCTCTCTCAGAGCATAAATTGATAATTTAATGGGTCAAGATCCAAATTATATTTTTGGTACTACTAGAGACGGTATTATAACACTAAGAAAGGCGAATGTCATTAGTTCTTGTGAAAGAATGCGGGGCTTTTCAACAGTCACATAGTAACTGTTTTCTGCGCGCCTGCGGCGCGCTATGACTCTTATACTCTTCTGACTCGCACCCGTTCTGTTTGAGATGCAATCAAAACACCTTGTATGAGAAGGATTAGTAATATGAGCAGAAAGATATGCTTAGCAATGTCTGAGTCGGTGCCAGAATATTGCAGTAAAGCACAGATGCCTGCGGACCCAAAGACTGCCAGAAGTATGATTCGGTCTATCAACCTGTACGGGCGCATGAGCCATAAGAACGAAATAAGAGAGGCAGCTGCAAGGCTTGAAGTTGAGAGCAGGTTTAGAACAGCTTGATTAAGTGTAAATGGTAACTGCTGATGGATGTCATTTAATGTTTGTACAAGAAAAACGAAGACAGCTCCCAAAGTGAACAATGCAGTCAGTAAAAGAATAATGATCGCGGCACCGTTATGGACAAACCAGAGAGCAACAATTGCAACCAGTAATAAGATCACAGATAGGCCAAGTTCAACGGCATGGTCTAATCCTGCATTAGGATTGATCGATGCGTAAGGTTGAGAGATGTTGAATGCAATGATACTGCCAACGACTGCAATTACGAGCGTTGTTGCGAAAAGTATGATAAAGCCAGGGGTCCAGACTGCGGAAATACTTGTGGCGTTCTTTGTCGGTGGTGTTCGGACAGCTGATGATACATTGCCATGAGCAGGAGGAGTGCTCACCGGAACTGTTGCTGGCTGTGCGGGTACAAGGTTAGTATTATTAAGGGGCGCCTGTACCGGTGTTGTTGAAGGAAAAGATGGGTTGTACTGGGTTGGGGCCGAAGCCATAACCGGATTTAATCCTGTTGTAGCATCTGAAGCTTTTTGTTTGATTGTAAGTAGTGCTTGCCGCACCTCTAGTGCGCTATTTGGACGTCGTTGTTCATCTAACGACACCATACGTTGAATGAGTTGATCGAGTTCGATAGGAACCAACGGATTGATTTGTTGCACAGGTGGGAAAGCAAAACGATCCGCAGCATGGAATGGATCTCTGCCAGTAAGGCAACAATGAAGGGTGGCTCCCAGCGCGTAGAGATCGGAACGAGGATTCGTCTGTGCGGTGCCATGTTGTTCTGGAGGTGCATACCCTGGAGAACCTAAGAAAAGTGTATCTTGTTCCTGACCTTCTTTAAAGAAACGTGCGATACCAAAATCAATCAGCATGACATGCCCATCGCCTTTTACCATTACATTTGTGGGTTTCAGATCTCGGAAAATAATAGCAGGATTGTGCGAGTGGAGATACATAAGAACGTTGCATAACTGAATAGCATAGTCGAGTACATTGACTACCGGTAGTGGTCGACCGCCTGTATCTTTGAGCATTTGCAATAAGGTCTTCCCGTCGATATATTCCATCACAAGGAAGGATCGGCCATCTTCACTGAACCCGTCATATATAATAGGTAGGTTGGGGTGATGCAGTGAGCCAAGTAGATCAGCTTCCTGCTGAAAACGTGCGGTTGCTTCAGCAAGTTCATGCATGCTGAGATTGCCCTGGCTCATCTCTTTAATCGCGACATGGTGGTTGCCGAATTGTGTATCCACTGCCTGGTACACGGCACTCATTCCACCTCGACCTGCCTGGCCTACGATGAGGTAACGTTGATGTAATATCGATTGAGGAGCGAGTTTGCCGGTTTTGTTATCGTAGGTGGACATAAGATACCTCACATACTTCTTGTTTAGCTCATCCCGTCTTTCTACGTTGATGAAATACGATACGTGCGCTTTAAGCACAGTATAGTTCATCTATACTGTGGGGTCAATTGAAAAGTTCACATTTTCAGTGTGTCGTCAGATACACTTCTTTACTTTTCTTCGAACAGGTTCTCAAAAGCATTCAAACGATGATCATTCATGTTGATACTCGCTCAGATTGGATTACGCGCATAATTCCTAAAAATAAAAACAGGAGTGCAACTTGTGAAAAGAAGAAGTTTGTGTCATTCGTAGAAAGGTAGGGAATTGGTTGACTTAATACTTTTGCCAGGAAATAATTTGATGGGTTAAATACTTTGGCAGATAAAGCAAGTATCAGTAGAATAAACGGAACGCAGCCGAAGAGAAATGTAGGCCCAGGTTGAGTTTTCCATAGAGTAGGTCGTATCCACCAGACGAGTAAAGAAAGTATCAGAGCTGTACTAGCTATAGCATTTTCAAGGGTAGTCAGAGAACGCTCATTAGCTGGAGTCAGAAAATACAAAAGTGCAACTACGATACAGACGATGGGAGGTGCAAGCCTAAAGAGCCAGGCATCCAGACGATGAACGGGCGTTTTGTCGATTGAAAGGCAGATGTATGAACCAAGCAATGCAATGCACGTTGCAGCATTTATATGAGCATGAACACGTAAAGCGAGATCGGTATTGAACGAATAAATGGTAATGTGCAACGTCATGAAAAACGCCCAAATTATCCCAAAAATACTGCCAATGCGAATCCAGCTTGAATGAGTAAGGACTAGCAGAGTGATCCAGCCTAAGCAGACAATTAAGACATGTACTTGAAATACCCATAGTCCCGAATAAAAGGCATCTAACCAGCCCTCAGTGAGCAAGCTTTCAATGCTCAGGCCCAAAACAAGTGTCAGAGCGAAAATGATGATGAAGCGAGGGGTCCAGATGATTTGTGTGTGAGATACATTTGCTTCAACCAGGTGGTTGTTTTTTCGCGCAGTATTTTTCTCGCTCGTTGTTTTTTCCGACTCACTTTTTAATGGGTCTTTGATTTCTGGTTTGATGGCGCCTTCTGCCATAGTGTACCCCTACCCACGGGCGACCATAAAGGCGCACCGAACCCCGCATCATCCACCCTCGCCCCTACGGATATCGATAAGCTTTTTTTAGGTTGATCTAGATGCTTGTATTGTACTCTTATTGATCCGTTGTGCGCAATTAGAAGTCGATAGGCAGTAAAAAGGTACTTTGGACCAGAGAGATAGATTGAAAGTAAGGGTATGTTAAGGTGATTGGACGATTCCCATTGCTTCGACCGCTTGTTTGAGAAGAGCTTGTAAGTTTTCGCTAAAGCGAACAGGGTAAGGTTTCTCGACTGTGAGCGCGCGATATTGAATTGGAATTGCTTGTAAGTTCTGCTGGGCTAATTCGCGGATTTCTGTTAATGGAGGCAAACTGCCGGGAATAATTTTGCCGTTGCGCATAACCGGTCGTAGAATGCGTTGATATTTATCAGGATGTGGCTCGTGCTCAAGCTGGATGATATCTTCCTCCCAATGCGGGTGTCGATAAATTTCTTTTTTGCCTGGCCAGGTAGATTTGACGCCAGCAGTTTTAACTTTAGGGAATTGATTACCTTCTTCATCAACATACCATACTGCCTTATAGACGCCTCCAAGTGCTCCTCCTTCAATGCCTCGTTCTGCCGAGCCAATGCCACCACCAAGAGCGGTACCTACGCCAAAGGAGTCGATAGCGGCTCCTGCCTTTATGAGAGCGGTAATTTTCCATTCATCAAGATCACCACTTGCCAGGATGCGTACATTGTTTAAGCCTGCCAGGTCAAGTTGTTCTCGTACGTAGATGCTGTCATTGATAATATCGCCACTATCCAGACGCACTGCTGCGAGAGTATGTCCAAGGGATTCTTGCGAGCGCATGGCCACTTCAATGGCTGTATGTATGGCCTGGCGGGGATCATATGTGTCAAGTAAGAGCGTATAGCGGTTGTAAGCAGCAGAAATGGCTGCAAAAGCATCTTCTTCTGTAGGGAATAATTCGATGAGAGCATGTGGTACGGTACCAGTGGCAGGCAAACGGAACTCGTAAGCTGCATCGAGCAATGAAGTGCTGGCACACCCTCCGATATAGGAGGCTCTTGCAACAGTTAGAGGTTCTTGAGCTCTGCGGAAAGCGAATTCTGCGACTCTGCGAGGGTGTCCTTGTTCTGCTGCAAAGACAATTCTACTGGCTTTGGTAGCGATGAGGGTTGAAAGATTAATAGCCTGAAGTAAACCAGCCTCTAACAGGATCGCTTCACGAAATGGGGCTGTTACACGTAAAATTGGCTCATTGGGGAAAGCGATAGATCCTTCGGGCATGGCTAGAATTTCGCCAGTGAAACGCAGTTGCGCCAAATGATCAAGAAAAGCGGAGTCGTAATCACGAATTTGCGCAAGGAAGCGTAAATCTTCAGAGGTATAGCGAAATACTTGAGCAAATTCCAAAGCGGACTCTATGCCAGCTATGAGTAGATAGGCTCCCCCAAAGGGAGCAGAGCGTGTATAGAGATCGAAGGTAGTAAGACCATTGAGGCCAGAACACCAGGAGACAAAGGCGCTATCGGGATGATAGAGATCTGTCATAAGCCCAGGGTGAATACTTGGTGAACGACGCAGCATAGCTCATTTCCTTGTTAGTTGTATATTTTCTCAGGTTCTACCATCATATGAGTTAGGGTACATTGTACTATAAATCTGTCAAGAAAGGATTACATTGAGAGTATTTGTAATACTAAGAGCAATTGACATGAAACGTTCCTGTATGATACGCTCTTCTTAAGCGTTACAAGCCTTTTCGACTAAAGTGAAGTGTCACCTGGCGCTGTATTTGTAACATTTCAACGTATCCACAACTAGTATGATTCATTTAAGTACCTCAATCTGGTTAGATTAGAAAGGAGAATTGGAGAGTTACTGGATTTGTCCTCGAATGAAAACTTCTGCAAAGCTGTACATTGCAATTTGCTTTAACTAGCCGGATGAGCTTTGCAATAAACCCATGACATTTTCCAAAATGTGCAGCAGGAATGCGTTACCTGATCAGCACAAGACTATGTTCGATTTGGTATGAACATTGTTGTCGCGATTGCTTCCTGTTTCTGATAAAGGCAGGAAGGCAAGTGTGATTAAAACAGATGGAGGACCATCGATGGCAACGAAGCGCGAAATTACCGTCACTGTGAATGGTCAGCAATACCATTCGCAGGTTGAACCCCGACTGTTGCTAGTACATTATTTACGAGATGTTCTAGACCTCACAGGAACACACATTGGTTGTGACACTTCTCAGTGCGGTGCTTGCACAGTACTGATTAATGGCGAATCCGCTAAAGCATGTACAGTGTTAGCTGTGCAAGCTGATGGAAGTGAAGTGACAACTATTGAAGGACTGGCCCCCGAGGGGAGTCTACATCCAATCCAGGAAGGTTTCTGGGAGAAGCATGGTCTACAATGTGGCTTTTGCACTCCTGGCATGATTATGGCTTCCTATCAACTACTCAAAAACAATCCCAACCCGACCGAAACTGAAATACGTAAAGGCCTCGAGGGCAATATCTGCCGCTGCACAGGTTATCAGAATATTGTGCGTGCCGTACAGTATGCTGCTGAGCAGATGCGTACAGAGGCTGCTGCTCCAGTTGGTGGGGGTGAGTAGTTCATTTTAAAAGGAACACTGTAGTTAACCTCCATTTAAGTATGAATGGTTGTCACAATTGCTTTTTCTCACGATGAGAAAGGAGAGGCACACATGGGTGTTGCAGCTATGCTCGGTACGCCTGTTAAAAGGCGTGAAGATCCCCGCTTGATCACCGGTCAGGCGACCTATGTTGATGATATCAAACTCCCTGGCATGCTACATATGGCTGTTCTTCGCAGTCCCTATGGGCATGCTCATATTAACAGTATTAACACTGACGCTGCCCGAAACCACCCCGGTGTTGTAGCTGTGTATACCGCAGCAGATATCAAAGGTGTAGTAGGTAACGTTGCTGTTGCAGTTCCTCTTGGGAAAATTGCCGAGGGGATGGGCGTCCGTCTCCCGCTGGCAGAGGGGAAGGTACGTTTCTATGGAGATCCCGTGGCCATCGTGATTGCGGAAGACCGCTACACGGCTCGAGATGCACGCGATTTGATCGAAGTCGATTATGAGCCACTGCCCGCTGTTGTCGATATGGAGAAGGCCATGCAGCCTGGCTCCCCACTGCTTTATGAAGAATTCGGCACGAATGTCCCCTTCGGCCTACACCCACCAACGGATGAGATCGACAAGGCCTTTGAGCAGACCAAAGCCGATGGAGGCGTCGTTGTTAAGCAGCGCCTGGATAATCAGCGTCTTGCCCCCGTCGCGATGGAGACACGTGGCGTTGTGGCAGAGATGCGCAAAAAAGTTGATAAAACGCTTACTGTTTGGAGTTCCTCGCAAAACCCTCATCTACTGCGTAACATCCTGGCTGCGCAGGTTGGTCTGCCCACGCACCAGGTTCGAGTCATAGTACCTGAAGTTGGTGGAGGTTTTGGCTCCAAGATCAATATTTACCCCGAGGAGCCGCTAGTTGCATTCGCTGCAATGAAAACGGGACATCCAGTCAAGTGGATTGAAGATCGTAGCGAGAACCTGGCGGTGACCATTCATGGACGTGCCCAAGTTGACTATGTCGAGATTGCCGCTACCAGGGAAGGCAAAATAACAGGCCTGAAGATGTATGGGATCTCTGACATGGGGGCGTATTGCCAGCTTTTGACAGACGCGATTATGATTGCTTTGGGATTCCCTGTCTCCTGCGGTGCTTACGACATTCCGGTAGTACATCTTAGCGCTGATATTGTCTTCACAAACAAAGCGCCTACAGATGCCTATCGTGGGGCGGGTCGTCCAGAGGCAACCTACATTATTGAGCGTGCCATGGACCTGGTTGCACGCGAACTGGGAAAGGACCCGGCAGAGGTACGCAGGCTTAATTTCATCCAGCCCGACCAGTTTCCATATAAGTCGCCTGCTGGGGGTGTGTATGACAGCGGCAACTACGAGGCTGCATTGGATAAAGCCATGCAAATTGCAAATTACAAGAATTTGCGGGCCGAGCAGGCACAGAAACGCGCAGAGGGTAAGCTGATGGGCATCGGTCTCTCCTCATATATCGAGGCCTGTGGGATTGGCCCGAAGGGTAGCTTTCCAGTTGGCCTCTATGAGAGCGCTCGTGTGCGTGTCGAGGGAGGTGGCACTGTGATGGTCTACACCGGCTCGTCTCCACATGGGCAGGGCGAAGAGACAACCTTTTCCCAGCTTGTCGCTGATGAGTTTGGTATCCCGATTGAGAACATCATGATTATGCACGGCGATACAGACTCCACGCCAGAGGGGCGCGGTACCTACGGGAGCCGCACAACAGCCGTAGGTGGAACTGCCCTCTACACTGCTGTCCAAAGGCTGAAGGAGAAGATGAAGCTCATTGCTTCCCATATGTTGGAGGCTAACGTTTCCGATATCAATCTGGAGGATGGCAAGTTCACTGTAGCTGGCGCACCTCAGAAGGCAGTTACCTTTGCGGAGGTTGCTGAGGCAGCCAATACCTCCAATACACTGCATCCGAGTATTGAACCGGGTCTGGAGACCACAGCTTTCTGGGAACCAGAAGCGAATACTTTCCCCTTCGGCACGCATGTCTGCGCAGTCGAAGTTGACAAAGACACCGGCGAGGTAGAGATTACACGCTATGTAGCGGTTGATGACTGTGGACGCCAACTCAATCCTATGCTTGTTGAAGGCCAGGTCCATGGTGGTCTTGCACAAGGCATTGGCCAGGCATTGATTGAGGGAGTTGTTTATGGTGAGGATGGCCAGTTACTGACTGCAACGCTGACGGACTATGCTATGCCAATTGCTCCAGAACTTCCTGACTTTGAGACAGATAGCACTGTCACGTTGACTCCTGTTAACCCACTTGGTGTCAAAGGTGTTGGTGAGGCAGGGACAATTGGTTCTACACCAGCAGTGGCTAACGCTGTTTGTGATGCGCTGGGTGTTGCGAACGTTGATATGCCTTTTACGTCAGAGAAAGTGTGGAAGATCATCCACAAGAAGTAGTGGCCGAATCTATAGTGCCCGAAAGGAGAAAACAAAATGTCTGTTCCAGCAGCATTTGATTATCATCCCGCTACGTCAGTGGATGAGGCGATAGCACTTTTGCAACAGTATGGTGACGATGCCAAGTTACTGGCGGGTGGTCATAGTTTGTTACCTACGATGAAACTGCGCCTGGCGCAGCCCGCACATTTGATTGATCTTGGTAAGATTAGCGAACTGTCTTATATTCGCGACGATGGTGATGCAATTGCCGTTGGCGCGATGACAAGGTATGTGGATATCGAGCGATCGGATCTTATCAAGCAACATTTTGCCTTGTTGCCAGAGGGAGTAGATCTGATTGGCGATCAGCAAGTACGTAACTGGGGTACTATCGGCGGAAGTATTGCACACTCGGACCCTGCCGCAGATACTCCTGGAATGGTACTGGCACTGAAGGCCGATATTGTGGCGAAAGGGCCAAATGGTGTGCGTACAATAAAGGCTGATGACTTCTTTATGGATATGATGCAAACTGCACTGGAGCCGGATGAAGTTCTCACCGAAATCCGTTTGCCGAAACTTCCTGCACATTCAGGTAGCGCATATACGAAGCTTGCAAACAGGGCTTCTCACTATGCGGTTGTTGGATGCGCAGCAGTTATGACATTTGATAATGGGGTCTGTACAGCCGCAAGTGTGGTGATTACAGGCGCATCGGTGAAGCCGACACGAGCCAGTGCTGTTGAAGCGGCTCTTGTGGGAAAGAGAGGTCAAGGCGGGTCTGAAGGTGGTTTCGCCGGGTTACTACATAGGGTTGAAGGGGCTTTTGCCGGCGATGATAAGCTTGATGATGATGCCATAGCTGATGCCGCGAGCCATGCGGCAAATGGATTGGAGTTGGTATCGGATATCCATGGCTCTAAAGAGTACCGAGCTGAGATGTGTTCAGTGTTGGCGAGACGAGCTATTACAGCAGCAGTTGAGCGGGCTTCATAGAAATTTGCAATAAATATAGCCAGGATAGGGCTTTCACAAGCCCTATCCTGGCTATATTTATTGCTGTAGAGGTTAACTTAGCGTTCGGGTTTGACCCAGATGCCACGTTCGTGCATCAAGTCGATCTGCTTTTGAATGACCTTTTCCCGGTACTCATCGTGCTTCATGGGTTCGCGGTTGAGGTAGAGATTTTTAGGATAGATTGGCCGTTCGTAGAGCATCAGGTAGAGTTCAGTGCGTAAGTCCTTCATCCAGTTGTCCCATTGGGCACGTGCCCGATGGTCTCGCAAGGCTTCGATGTCGATGACGCCTCCTACATATGTTGAGCCAGCACCATAATCTTGTTTGCCGACGATCTGGCCTTTGTAATTGATGATGAATGAGCGGCCGCCGAAAGTATCAATGGGAGTATCTTCTTCAGCGTGGAGGTAATAGGTGCCCATGTTGGGAGCAACGATATACATATTGTTGTCAAGTGCGCGGGCGCGGCTCTGGATTTCAAATATCTCATTACCAGTGGCTGGATGGGGGTAGGAGGCACGATAGACTACTTCCGCGCCATTCATTGCGAGAGCACGAGCATTTTCAGGATACGATCCTTCGTTTGCCATCATGATGCCGAGTCGACCGATTTCAGTATCAACGACAGGCCAGAAAGCGTCGAGGTTTCTACCGTAACGGTCAAGCCACCAATCCAGGATGTCGTGGGGACAGACAGAGTGCTCGACAGGGAAAAGAGGGGAGACCTTGTAATGCTGTAAGATTACTTCTCCCTGTGGATTGAGGATAAATCCGACGTTGAAGAAACGATCTTTGATTTCGGGGTGGTGTGCCTTGGCCTGGGCCATAATAAAGGCATTATAGGTGCGTGCGATTTTGCCTAACTCTTCAGTTTCTTCTCCTGGAATATCAATGGCACATTCTCTTGCAAACTGGACATGATCGAGGTCGAGTACTTCATCATTGAAAGCCTGTAAAGCGCCCTCGGGAAAGGCAAT
>WNFW01000054.1_pt1 | contig 56843 bp, 57 predicted proteins | sample 5400131 | NCBI WGS metagenome assembly WNFW01 (sample SAMN13153362, study PRJNA577476) | soil metagenome | isolation source: 20 cm soil or saprolite under grassland replicate 1 | place: USA:California | collected 2016-06-15
ACGCCGCCGCCCGCGCCCGACGCCGCCGCTGCTCGCCGGCGGCAATCCTTCCCACATTGCCTCCTCGCGCCTAGACGACGCCGTCCCCCGGGTAGATCTCCCGTCGCCGAATGCTGCGCTGGAAGGCGACGTAGCTCTCGCGAGTCATCGGCGGCCGGGCGAAACGGGGAGCGGGCAGGGCGGCGAACCCGCCCCGCCCGGGCTGTCAGCCTCCTTTAGATCCTGGTGGCCGGTTCACCGGCCACCAGGGATGGCATCACGGTGATGACGTCCGGTTCACTTCGTCGTATCGATGGCGCACACGGGTTCACACCGGCTCGCAGCGGAGGGCAGGAAGTTGCTGTCTCCACTATAGGTCGCTCTGTAGGAGAGAGTGTTCGCGTCTAGGTTCATGATGCTCGAGAGCGCCGCTCCGCAGGGGTTCCCTCCGCAGGTGCCACCGACCAGGGTGAGCGTCTCCAGGGAAGCCTGGTGCACGCAGGCGCCGTCGTCAAAGACCTGGAGCGTCACCGTACCCGTGGGCGTGGGCCCGCCTCCGGCAGGGTTCTTCGTGACGATCACCTGGTCACGCACGGCCACCGTGGCTGCACCGGCCAGGTCGATCAAGGAATCCGTCACCTCGCTGCCATCTGACGCTTTGAGGATGTGTGTCGCGATGGAAGACTGGAACTTATTCACGGTGAGCGGCTCACAGGTGCTTGTGATCGGGTTGGGGTAATTGCTGTCCCCGTTGTAGATCGCGTTGTAGGAGAGGACACCGGGACTCGGGGTGAAGCTCGTCGAGTTCGCGCGCGAGTCGGCTAAGCCGACGGTCAAGTTGACGGTCTCCGCGGTGAAGGTCCCCGTGCAATCAATGCTGCTGAAGAGCCGGAACGTCACGGTGCCAGTTGGAACGGCGAAGCCCGCAGTCCCTGTGACGATGCCCAGGTCGTGGATCGCCGTGCCCGGCGCGACCGCCTTGCCTTGAAGGTCCCCGTCGCTGTTATCGATCGCGGAATGGATTTCGGTTCTGATGCTCGCCGCGCACTGCTCGAACTTTCCGATCGTGAAGTCCTTGAGCACGGCTGTGATTGACTGCGAGGAACGCGTCTCCACCATGAACGTGGGGAAACACTCGCCCCCGAGGCCCACGGCCGTGAGGTCCAAGCCGCCTTCGAAGAAGCCCACGACCGGATAAGACCCTGTTGGTGCGCCAGACTTGGAGGTGAAGTCCGGGTCGAGGGCGGATACCACACCTCCATTCGTCGCCGCACAGGCGGCGTCTGCGGGATCGCAGACGCCGTTGGCGCCAGCCGTGTTACTCACGAGCTGCGTCAAACACACGCCGCCGGCGCCAGCGCTGGATTCGAAGGATCCGCCTGGGCACGGGACGCTCGAAGAGCCCGTGTTGACGAGGCTGACCACCCAAACCTGGATGTTGGAAGTGCCGCCGCCGTTGACGAAATTGCTGAGGATCAAGACGTCGCCCAGAGCGTGGTGGGCCGGGTTGCCGACACTATCCTGAAACGTCCCATCACTCTTGAGGCTGACGGCCTTCTGGAGAAACCAGAAACCGATCTGGGCGTCGCCGTTGACGGCGAGGCGGTTGGCGCCGAAGTAGAGGATCCTGTGGCCTGCCCTGGAGCCGGACGTGGGCGAGTAGAGAGCGGCGAAGCCTTCGACAAGGTCGTCCTTGTCCGGAACACTCCCGTCTTTCCAGTTCCACTGGGTGATGTCCTGCTCGTCCTTGGACCCGCCGCCCGTGAAGATGCTCGCTGGTGACTGGTCAACGACGAGATCCGATATTTGGGTGGCGTGGTTGCCAACACCGGGCGTGGCTTTGGCACAGCCCAAGACCCCGTCCGCTGGGGCGCACGCGTAGAGGTTGTCCCAGTCATCTCCTGTGCATCCGACTCCACCGAATGCGGTCCCGCAGGTGCTCGCTTTCGCGTCGCCATCGACCTGGAAGACGCCGTCGTTGTGGACGGCCAGTGCCGGCGGTACCGCGACGGTGAGGACGAGAGTCAATACGGTACAGATCAAGGCAAGAGGGCTCGGGACAAGCTCCCGCAGCGTTGTCATCTTCGACTTCCTCCGTGAGCCGGGACCCGAAACAAAACGGGCCCGGCAGTGGCGCGTGATCGCGCGCTCGGATCGGGCCTCTCGGCGGGCCTCGTTGCGGTTCTCGGGGAACTCGGGGCCGGCCCTCAGCGGGGCTCGTGCTGAACAGTTACAGCTGCTGGATCACCCCCCTTGTGGCCGTAGAGAGGCGCTTCACGACGAAGTCTCCCGCGAAGACGGGGAGGTCGAAGGCCCCGGCATCGTGTCGGGTCCTCACGCAGGCTCGAGGGGAGGAATCCAGCCTTTGCTTGGCTGTGTTGGTGCTGGGCGGATGACCTCCGTGTGCGGTTGACCACATCTCGGGCATTTCACCTCGAAGATCACTTGCCCGGCCTGAACGGCATTGACGACGTCCGCGAGGCGTCTATGACAGTTGGTACACCGTACTTGGGTCTGTATTAGCGCGCTCAGGAATCGTCTCCGGCCCTCACGGCCACCTCGTCGCTCTCAGGATATTATCCGGAAATTACGAGCACCTTCTGTTCTTGTTAGGGTGAGGGCGGAGTATGGCATTCTTGTCACCCGTTGTCATCTCGAAAGATCCGCGCGGCGTCGCGCGGGCGCGAGCGCTTAGATCGCGTCGCGCGCCACGCGGCGCGCCAGGTGCTCCATCGCCTTCGACTTCAGCAGGCCGATCGCCGCGCACGTGGGGCGAGGCCGAGACGCCGGAGCTCCGCCTCGACGAGCCGGGTGGGACTAGCTGAGCCCGGGGACGAACGCGTCGCGTCCGCGGACGTACGTCGCCTGCCGCTGGGCCGGGTTGCGGTTGATCAGCGGGCGCAGGTACATCGGGTGCGTGGCGCACCGCACCTCGTGCTCGATCGTGAAGAGCGGGCGCGCCGACTCGGGATCCACGATCTCGGTGAACCGGTACTGGATATCGCTGCTCTCTTCGGTGACCAAGCCCCGCTCCGCGAGCCAGCGGTGCGGGCCCGAGAAGTCCGCGATGTAGATCGCGATGTGATGGCCGTCGTAGGGCGGCAGCGGCTCCCGGGTCTCACGGAAGACAAGCTCCTGCCTCACCCCGACCTGGACGCGGGCAAGCGCACCTCCCCCGTCGGGCGTCACCGTGGCGGGGGCCTTGAAGACAGTGCGGTAGAACGCCGCGATGCCCTTGGCGCACCCGGCCTCGACGGGGAACTCGACATAGGGGATGCCCAGGGTGAGGTCGCCGAACTCTGGCGCGGGAGCGTGGCAGCGGATCCGGTTCCCCCAGGGACACGTGACAGCCACGTGCTTGTTCTCCACCGCATAGTCGAACCGCGTGCCCGCGAGCTTGTCCCTCACGCTGCCGAGCCTCGCCTGGAGGGCCTCGAGGTCGGGGACGACCAGCCCGACGCACCCTCGCAGCACCTGGGGCGCCGCGGTCGGCAGGTGGAACTGCTGTTGACCGGCATTCGCCCACATGTTGTCCAGGCCAACCATGAGATAGGGGTCGCGGGTCAGCCCCAGCCCGACGACGTAGAAGAGCGTGGCGAGCGCCTGGTCGGGGATCCTCACGTTGACGTGCTCGAGGGCGAGGATGTTGCCGACGTCCTGGCTGCCGCGGTCGAATTTCGTGCCTGCCATCGTGGCCTCCCGCGTGAAAGGGTCTGGTGTAGGATAAGCCGATTCCTGACTCGGCGCTGAAACTCGTTGGACCCGGGGAGCGTACCCTATGAAAGCAGCGGCGGCGGTCGCGGAGATCCTCAAGCGTGAGGGCGTCGGCTTCCTGATCGGCTATCCCGTCAACCCCATCCTCGAGGCGGCCGCCGAGGCCGACATCCGGACGATCATCGTCCGCCAGGAGCGGACCGGGCTCCACATGGCCGACGCCGTGAGCCGCATCTCGTCCGGCGAGCGCATCGGCGTCTTCGCCATGCAGCACGGGCCGGGCGCCGAGAACTCGTTCGGCGGCGTGGCGCAGGCGTACGGCGACTCGGTGCCGATCGTGGTGCTGCCGGCCGGCTACCCACGAAGGCTCATCAATATCCCGCCAAACTTCAACTCGTTCCTCAACTACCAGCACGTGACCAAGTGGGCCGAGCAGGTGGTCATGGCCGATGCCGTTCCCGACGCCATGCGCCGGGCCTTCACCCAGGTGAAGAACGGCCGCCCGCGCCCGGTGCTCGTCGAGTTCCCGCGGGACGTCCTCGGCGAGGAGGTGCCGGAGCCGCTCCAGTACCGGCCGGCGCCGCGGCTCTCCACGGCGCCCGATCCGCGCGACGTGGCGCGGGTCGCGGAGGCGCTCGTGGCCGCCGAGCGGCCCGTCGTCTACGCGGGCCAGGGGGTGCACTACGCGCGCGCCTGGCAACCGCTGCGCGAGCTCGCCGAGCTCCTCGAGGCGCCGGTGACGACGAGCCTCCAGGGCAAGAGCGCGTTCCCCGAGACTCACCCGCTGTCGCTCGGCTCGGGCGGGCGGTCGATCGGAAAACAGCTCTATCACTTTCTGACGAACGCCGACCTGATCTTCGGCATCGGCTGCAGCTTCGCCACGACCAACTACGGCGTCGCGATGCCCAAGGGCAAGAACATCATCCACGCGACGCTCGACCCGACGGACCTCAACAAGGACGTCCCCGCCGAGCTGGCCTTGATCGGTGACGCCGGCCTCACCCTCCGGGCGCTCATCGCCGAGGTGAAGGACCGCCTGCGCGGCGGTCCGCGCGGTCGCGCCGGCGCCGTGGCCCAGGAAATCAAGACGCTCAAGACGGAGTGGCTCTCCCAGTGGATGCCGCGGCTCACGTCGAACGCGAAGCCGCTCTCGCCGTACCGGGTCCTGTGGGACCTCATGCACACGGTCGACGTGTCCCGCACGATCATCACCCACGACGCGGGCAGCCCCCGCGACCAGATCTCGCCCTTCTGGGAGCCCGTGGCCCCGCTCACCTACATCGGCTGGGGCAAGACCACGCAGCTCGGCACTGGGCTAGGCTACGCCATGGGGGCCAAGCTCGCCGCGCCGGACAAGCTCTGCGTCAACGTCTGGGGCGACGCCGCCATCGGCTTCACGGGCATGGACTTCGAGACCGCGGTGCGCGAGCGCATCCCGATCCTCTCGGTGCTCCTGAACAATTTCTCGATGGCGATCGAGCTGAAGGTGATGAAGGTGGCGACCGAGAAGTACCGCTCGACGGACATCAGCGGCAACTACGCCGACATGGCGCGCGCGTTCGGCGGGCACGGCGAGCGGGTGACCGAGCCCGGCGAGATCATCCCCGCGATCAAGCGGGCGATCCGCAAGACCGACGAAGGCGTGCCCGCCCTCGTCGAGTTCATCACCGAGAAGGCCGTGGACTTCTCGCTGTACGGCGCCGGGACCGGGGGCTAGACGCCCCCCCATGCAGATCAAGTACAGGATCGGCGTCATGCCGGGCGCGTGGCCGGCGGCGCCGGACGGCCGCGACCTCTTCTGGCGGCTCGTCGACCTGTGCGAGAGCACCGAGATCGACTCGGTCTGGTTCTCCGAGCGGCTCTCCTCGCCCACCCCCGTCCTCGAGCCCATGGTCGCCATGGCCGCCGTCGCGGCGCGCACGCGGCGGCTCAAGTTCGGTCCGAGCGTGCTCGTGGCGCCGTTCCGCTCCCCCGTCCTCGCGGCGCGCCAGCTCGCGATGCTCGACTACCTCTCCGGCGGGCGCGTCCTCCCGGCCGTCGGCATCGGCGTCGAGCAGGAGCGCGAGTTCCGGGCCGCCGGCGTGCCGTTCAAGGAGCGCGGCCGCCGCACGGACGAAGCGATCGGCATCATGCGCCGCTGCTGGGCCGAGGACGAGGTGACCTACGACGGCGAGTTCTGGAAGCTCGAGCGCGTCACGGTCCTGCCGAAACCCGTCCAGCAGCCGATGCCGCTCTGGATCGGCGGCAACAGCGAGGCGGCGATGCGCCGCGCCGGCCGCCTGGGCGACGGGTGGATCCCTTCCTTCATCACCCCTGCCGAGTTCCGGATCGGTGTCGAGAAGACGTGCGCGTACGCGGGGGAGGCACGGCGCGAGATCCCCGGCGACCACTTTGGCGCCCTCGTGAATTTCTGGCTCGACCCCGACCCCGCGCGCGCCCGCGCGATCGCGGCGCCCTTCGTCCCGCGCGGCCGCGTCGACGATGCGACGCTCGCCGCCTGCACCGCCTTCGGCCCACCCGAGCTTCTGGCCGAGCGACTCGAGCAGTACGTGGCGGGCGGCGCCTCGAAGTTCATCGTGCGGCCGATGGGTCCGTCCGAGCGGATGCTCGACCAGCTCGCGCGGTTGGCCGACGAGGTGATCCCGCCCTTCCACCGTCGTTAGGTCCCTCGGCCGCAGCGCCCCGCCGCGCGTCGGCCTGGCGCAGCGGGGTCGCTCGACCACGCGGCACGCGCCCGCATGGCCCGTTGCGGCTCTACTCCATCACACGCTGTGAGCCCGCAGACGCGCCGAGGGAACGGGTCTCGCCGACCCCTCTCCGCCAGGCCGACCCGTGACGGCGCGATCGGGTCAGCTCGACTGGAGGATTCTGATCAGCAGGTCGGGGTCGATGTTGCCGCCCGACAGGACCACGCCGACGCGCGCGCCGCGCGGGAGGGGAAGCCTGCCGGCGAGCACCGCGGCGGCGCCCACCGCACCCGTCGGCTCGACGACGATGCGCGCCCGAAGCGCCAAGAACCGCACGGCGGCGACGATCTCCGCGTCGGTCACGAGCGTGACGTCGGTGAGGCGCTCGCGGAGGATCGGGAACGTGAGCGCACCGGGGCTCGTGACACGGATCCCGTCGGCGATCGTGGGCGGCGGCGCGATAGTGACGCGCTCGCCCTTCCGCAGCGAGAGGTAGGTGTCGTTCGCGGTGTCGGCCTCGACGCCGATCACCGCGATGGTCGGAGCGAGGCTCTTCGCCACCGTGGCGCAGCCCGCCATGAGGCCGCCGCCGCCCACCGGCGTCACGAGCGCGTCGAGCGCGGGGGCGTCCTCCCACAGCTCGAGCGCCGCCGTCCCCTGGCCCGCCATGACCGCGTAGTCGTCGTACGGTGGCACGAGCACGCGCCCGGTCTCGGACGCGATGCGCTGGGCGAGCGCCGCCCGGTCGTCCTTCATCCGGTCGTAGAAGACGATCTCGGCGCCGTAGCCGCGGGTCGCCTCGACCTTGAGCGCGGGCGCGTCGGTCGGCATGCAGATGATCGCGCTGCTCCCGACCATACGCGCCGCGAGAGCCACGCCCTGAGCATGGTTCCCCGACGAGTACGCCACGACGCCCCGCGCGCGCTCCGCCGCCGGGAGCGAGAGGAGCTTGTTCAGCGCGCCGCGGATCTTGAAGGATCCCGCGCGCTGGAGGTTCTCGCACTTGAACGACACGCGGTAACCGCTCGCGTCGTCGAAGGACTCCGACACGATGACCGGGGTGCGGTGAATGCGACCGAGGAGCCGACGGCCCGCGGCGTGGACGTCGTCGACGGTGAACGTGGAGGCGCCAATCACGACGGCGAGATTATATACTCGTCCCATGCGACGGTGGCTCGCGGTGGCGCTGGTTCTGCCCCTCGCGGGCTGCTCCCTCATCTCGCTCGACCTCACGCCGCGGATCGAACCGCTGCGGGAGCAGACGGTCGAGGGCAGCGGCCGCGCCAAGATCCTCCTGCTGGACATCTCTGGATTCCTCTCCGACGAGGCCGGCGCGCCGAGCCTCGTCATTGGCGCGCCGTCCGCGCCGCGGGTGCCGCTGCTCGTCCGCGTCCGCGAGGAGCTCACGAAGGCCGCCGACGACGGGGACGTGCGCGCGCTCGTCGTCCGGATCAACAGCGCGGGCGGGACGGTCACGGCCTCCGATGTCATCTTCCGGGAGCTCGACCTCTTCAAGCGTTCCACCGGCAGACCCGTCGTCGCCGTCATGCTGGACATCGCCGCGTCCGGCGGCTATTACGTGGCGCTCGTCGCCGACACGATCGTGGCCCATCCGACATCGGTGACGGGCTCGATCGGGGTCCTGATGGTCACGCTGAGCGCCGAGGGGCTCATGCAGAAGCTCGGTCTCTCGACCACGACGATCAAGTCGGCGGAGCGCAAGGACATGGGGAGCCCCTTCCGCCCGATGACCGACGAGGAGCGGAAGATCTTCCAGGCAGTCATCGATGGGCTCTACGACCAGTTCGTCGCGAAGCTCGCCGAGCGCCGGAAGCTGCCTCTGGAGACGGCGCGGAAAGTAGCCGACGGCAGGATCTACACGGCCCAACAGGCGCTCGAGCTCAAGCTGATCGACCGCGTCGGCTACATGCCCGACGCCATCGAGGCGGCGAAGCGCGCGATCGGCGTGGAGGAGGCACGGGTCGTCGTGTACCGCCGCCCCCGCGAGTACCGCGCCACCTACTACGCGCGCTCCGAGGCGCCCGCGGGCGCGATGGAGGGCTCGCTCATGCAGCTCCCGGCGGTCCTGGGCGCTGGGCCACGCTTCCTCTACTTCTGGTGGCCCTGAGGCCGAGCCGCGCGGGCCGAATCCGGACCGCACGGCAGGTGGGATGAAGCCGTTCCGTTTCGGCGTGGTCGCCCGCAGCGCAGCCTCGCGGGCGGAGTGGACGGACAAGGCCCGCAAGATCGAGGCCCTCGGCTACGCCGTCTTGGCCGTGCCCGATCATCTCGCCGAGGTTCTGGCACCGATCCCGGCCCTGGTGAGCGCTGCCGAGGCAACGAAGAGCCTCCGGCTCTCCACCGCCGTGCTCAACAACGACCTCCGGCATCCCGTCGTGGTCGCGCACGAGGCCGCGACGGTGGACCTCCTGACCGATGGCCGGCTCCAGCTCGGCCTCGGCGCCGGGTGGGCGCAATCCGAGTACGACCAGGCGGGGCTCTCTTTCGATGCGGGAGCCACCCGGGTCGAGCGGCTGGCGGAGGCAGTCGCCATCATCAAGGGACTGCTCGAGGGCGAGAAGGTCACCTTCGCCGGTCGGCACTATCGTGTGACCGGCCATGCGATCTACCCGCTTCCGGTCCAGCGACCCCGCCCGCCGATCCTGATCGGTGGCAACGCGCGACGGCTCCTCGTCCTCGCCGCGCGGGAAGCCGACGTCGTCGGCCTGACGGGTATCACCTTCCAGCGCGGCGGAGCCCAGCCCGACGTCGCCACGTTCCGGGCGGCGGCGGTCGACGAGCGGGTTGAGATTATCCGCAAGGCGGCGGGCGAGCGATACGACCGGCTCGAGCTGAGCGCGCTGGTGCAGCGGGTCGTCGTCACGGACGACCGCCGCCAGGCCGCCGCGGAGCTGGCGCGCCGCTGGAGCCAGCTCGACCCCGAAGACATTCTCGAGAGTCCCTACGTGCTTGCCGGCACGGTGGACCAGCTCGTCGACGATCTCCAGGCTCGCCGGCGCCGCTGGGGGATCTCCGACTACCTCATCTTCGAGGCGGGTCTGGACGCCTTCGCCCCTGTCGTGGCCCGCCTCGCCGGCAGATAGGACCTCCGACGTCGGCTCGCCTCGCTCACGGCGCGCCGGTCACGAGGTCGAGGTAGTGCTTGACGATCCGCGCCGTCGCGCCCCAGATGATCTCGCCGTCGTAGTCGTAGAAGTACACGGGACGCCGGACGCGGTCGCGCGTCCAGTGCTCGACCCGGAAGTTCGCGGGCTCGAGGAGCGCGGCGAGCGGCACCTCGATCACCTTCTCGATCTCCTCACCGTCTGGCCGCCAGACGACGGGCTCGCGGATCACGCCGACCCACGGCGTGATGACGAACTGCGTGGCGACGGTCTCGGTGTCGTCGAGCGCGCCGAGCGGCTCGACGGCCCTTCGCGGGAGGCCGATCTCCTCCTCGGATTCCCGCAGCGCGGCGTCGAGCAGCGAGGCGTCGCGCGAATCGACGGTGCCGCCCGGGAAGGAGATCTGGCCCCGGTGGGTGGAGACGCGGTCGGTGCGCTTGGCGAAGACCAGGTGCGGCCCGCCGCGCTCGATAAGGGGAACCAGCACCGCGGCCTGGACGAGCGGTCCCGTGGCCACGACCCGCCGCGCCCGCGCGGCGAGCCGCTCCCGAGTGCGCGCCGCCAGCTCGTCGAGGGTCATCGGCGGACCGTGCTCACATGCATCCGGCGCTAGGACGTGACAAAGCCGCCGTCGACATTCAGCGCCTGGCCCGTGATCCCGGCGGACTCGGGCAGGGCGAGGAACACCGCGGCGTGGGCGATCTCCTCGGCCTCGATCATGCGCCGCTGCGGGACCAGGCGCTTGTAGTAGCGCTCGAAGATTTCCGTGCCCGACATCGGCCCGGCCTTGGTGGCCTGCGTCGCGACGCCCATCCCGGCGCGCACGTACCCGGGGCATATCGCGTTCACGGTGATCCCGGGATAACCCTGCGAGCCGAGCTCGGAGGCCAGGGCGCGCGTGAGGCCGACGACGCCGTGCTTGGAGGCGACGTAGGCGCTGACGAAGCCGTACCCGCCCATCTTGCCGAGGACCGACGCGATCGTGATGATCCGCCCGCGCCGCCGGGCGATCATCTGCGGGAGCGCCGCGCGGATCGCGCGGTAGGTGCCGTTCAGGTTGACGTCGATGACGCGCGTCCACTCGCTCTCGTCCTGCTCGAGGAGGAGGCCGGCCGTGCCCAGGCCGGCGCACGTGACGAGCACGTCGAGCCCTCCGAACTCCCGCACCGATCGCTCGACGAGGGCGCGCATGTCCGCCGAGCGGCTCACGTCCGCCCGCACGGCGACGGCGCGCCCGCCCGCGCGGCGGACCTCCGCGGCCACCGCGTCGGCGCGCTCTCCGAGATCCGCGGCGACCACGCCCGCCCCCTCGGCCGCGAACGCGAGCGCCACGGCGCGGCCGATGCCGCCGCCCGCGCCGGTGATCGCCACGGCGTGATCCTCGAGGCGCATGCGCGGATCAGGTCAGCGGTCCATCCGCTCGAGCACCGCCGACATGATCTGCCCCGCTCGGCCGCGGATCACGAGGTCCGCGCGCGCGTCGAGCGGCGTCGGCGCGAGGTTGACGATGACGAGCGTGGCGCCCGCCTCCCTGGCGTGCAACGGGATGTAGGCCGCCGGATAGACGACGAGCGAGGAGCCGAGCACGACGAACAGGTCGGCCTCCCGCGCCCTCCGCTCCGCCTCCGCCATCGCCCCCTCGGGCATCGCCTCCCCGAAGAGCACGGTCGCGGGCTTGACGATGCCGCCGCACGCCGGGCAGGTCGGCGCCGCGTCACCCGCCTCGAGCCAGGCGTGCACCTCGTCACGCGTGTAGGCCGCGGAGCACGCGAGGCACCGCGCGCGCGTCGCGTTGCCGTGGAGCTCGATGACCTTCTCGGGCGGCAGGCCGGCGGCCTGGTGGAGGCCGTCGATGTTCTGGGTGATGCAGCAGTCGAGGCGGTCGCGCCCGTGGAGCTCGACAAGCGCCACGTGGGCGGCGTTCGGCCGGGCGGCGCGGATCACAGGGTACGTCACCCGGCCGAGCTCCCAGTACTTTCGCCGCCCCTCGAGGCTCCCGATGAAGTTCGCGTAGGTAAACTCGTTGGGGTCGAAGCGGTCCCAGATCCCGCCCGGGCTCCTGAAGTCGGGGATGCCCGACTCGGTGCTGACGCCGGCGCCCGTGAACGCGACGGCGCGCCGGGCGCGATCGAAAAGCTCTGCGAGGCGTGTGGCGTCACCGCTCACTGTTGTTCGACGACCGGACGGTCGGCCAAGGCTACCACGTCCGGCAGTGTCGCAGCCAGACGACCGCGCCCACGAACACGCATCCGCACCCGGCGAGCAGCGCCGCGTTCGGTCCCGCGCCCGCGACGGTGCCGACGAGCGCGGTGAGCACGGTGAAGAGCGCGTTGTTGATCACATGGCACGCGATCGCGGGCAAGGCGCTCCCGGCGATCTCGGTGATCCACCCGAGGTAGAGCCCGAGGACGAAGGCGAGCAGGGCGTGGATCCACTCGAGGTGGAGGAGCCCGAAGGCCAGAGAGGTCACGAGGACGGCCAGCGCAGGCGGCACCCGCTGGCCGAGACGCGTCTGCATGTACCCGCGGAAGAACAGCTCCTCGGCGGAGCCGGCGAGCACGCCGATGACGAGGACCGCCACGAACAGCTCCGGCCCGGCCGCGGCGGCGATGGCACTGCGGATCGCGGCCAAGGCACCTTTGTCGCCGAGCCCGGCGAGCGTGGTCAGCGAATCGAGCGCCTGGCCGAGGGCGAGCATGCCGACGATCATCACCGCGAGCGTGCTGCCCGTCTCCCAGCCCGGCACGAGCCGCAGGAGCACCGGCTCGAGCGGCTGGTTGAAGAGCCCGACCGTGAGCACGAGCCCGATGGAGGAGGCGAGCCCGCCGGCGATCAGGCCCGGGAGCCCGTCGAAGAGCGCGTGGTCGGGGACGTCCGGGTACATCGCGCGCAACGTGCTCGCCGCCACGAGCGACAGGACCACGATCGACGCGAAGGCCACGACGTAGGCGGCGAAGACCGGCCAGAGGCGCGGCGGGCCGAGGGCTCTCTGGTCCACGACGGAGCGGCGGGCGTCAGGCGAGCGCCGGGCGTCGCGCGCCCCAGTCGGTCGCGCGCTCGTAGGCGTGGCCGAGGCGGAGCACCGTCGCCTCGTCGAAGGGACGACCCACGATCTGGACCGCGAGCGGGCGGCCGTCCCCCGAGAAGCCGCACGGGACGGAGAGCGCCGGCAGCCCGAGGCCGTTGAAGGGGCGCGTCAGGCGCGAGAACCGGCCCATCCGGCTGACGATCTCTTCCACGGTTCCCGCCTTGACCGCCTCCAGCGGCGGCGCGGGTTCGGGGATCACGGGCGCCAGCAGCGCATCCAGTCCCGCGAACACCTGGGCGACGAAGTCCCGCGCGTAGCGGGCGCGCAGGCGGAGAGCCTGGAGGTAGTCGTGCGCCGAGATGTGGAAGCCGACCTCGAGCCGCGCTCGCACCGCCGGCTGGAGCTCGTGCGGCCGCTCGCGGACGATCCGCGCGTGGATCGCGGAGGACTCGGCGCGGGCGATGACGTTCGACACGTCGACGACGGGCCGCGGGTCGGGGACGCGGGTGGTCACGACCTCGGCGCCGAGCCCCTCGAGGACCCGCGCCGCGGCACGGACCGCCGCGTCCATCGCGCCGTCGAGCCCGTCGAAGAAATAATTCTCGGGAAGCCCGACGCGGAGGCCGTCGACGGGTGTGTCGAGCAACCGCTCGTAGTAGGGCACGCCCCGCCGGCTCGACGTCGCGTCGTGCGGGTCGTGGCCGGCAATCATGCCGAGCACGAGCGCCGCGTCCGCCACGGTGCGCGCGAGGGGCCCGATGTGGTCGAGCGACCACGACAGCGGCATCACGCCCGCCCGACTCACGCGCCCGTACGTCGGCTTGAGCCCGACGACGCCGCAGCAGGCCGCGGGCAGCCGGATCGAGCCTCCCGTGTCGCTGCCGAGCGTCCCGAGGACGAACCCCGCGGCGACCGCGGCCGCCGAGCCGCTCGACGAGCCGCCCGCGACGTGACCAGGCCGCCACGGGTTCTGGACGTCACCGTGGTGGGCGTTGTCCCCGAAGGGCCCGAGCGCGAGCTCCGTCATGTTGAGCTTGCCGAGCGTCACGGCGCCGCCGTCGCGCAGGCGGCACACGGCGGTGCACTCGTGCTCGGACGTAAAGTACTCGCGCGTGACCGTGCCGCACGAGGTCGGCAGCCCGCGGACGTGGCAGAGGTCCTTGTAGGCGAGCGGAATGCCGTGGAACGGCCCGCGCGAGAGGCCGGCGGACAGCTCGGCCTCGAGCTCTCGCGCCGTCGCGAGGGCGCCCTCCGCGTCGACCGTGATGAAGCTCCGGATCTTGCCGTCGAGCCGCGCGACGCGCTCCAGGCACTCGCGCGTCACCTCGACGGGTGAAACCTGGCGGGCTGCGATCTCGCGGCCGAGCGTCGCGATCGTCCAGTCAGTCACGCTGCTCGCGCACGTCGGGGTCGTTCTCGAGAACCACGCTGAAGCCCGAGGGTTCTTCGGCAAGCGACAGGTCGCCCGCGAGGCGCTCGATCGCGGCCGCGAGGTCGGCGACATCCACCCGGAGCTGACGAGGGGGCTCGTTCATACGCGTGTGCGGGCGGAATGATAGCATTGGCGCGTGACCCGCGTCCGGGCTTCCGCGGCGCTGATCCTGCTTGCGACGCTGTCGGCGCGCGCCGAGGGGCAGCCCGCGTGCGCGCCCACGCGTCCCGACATGCTGGGGCCGTTCTACGAGCCGGACGCTCCGGAGCGCTCGGTCACCGGTCGCGGGCTCACGGTGACGGGCCGGGTGAGCGCGGCGAAGGGCTGCGCCCCGCTGCCCGCAGCGCGCATCGAGTGGTGGTCGGCCGGCCCACGCGGCGACTACGACGCCGAGCACCGCGCCGCGCAGCGCGTGGACGGCGCCGGGCGCTACCGCTACGAAACGGACTTCCCGGGCCGCTACCCGGGTCGGCCACTCCATATCCACGTGCGCGTGACCGCGCCCGGCCACAGACCGCTCGTCACGCAGCTCTACCCGCGTCCCGGCCAGGCGCACATCGACATGGACTTCGTCCTGGTCGCCGACTGACCCTTCCGAATCGCATGAGGCTGAAGGACAAGGTCGCACTCGTGACGGGCGCGGGACGCGGGATCGGGCAGGCGATCGCGCTCGCATTCGCCCGTGAGGGCGCCAAGGTCGCCGTCGCCGACGTCGACCCGACGACCGCCCGGGCGACGGCCAACAAGATCGGGCGCGCGAAGGCGCTGGCGCTCCAGATGGACGTGGCGGACTCCGCATCGGTCCGTGACGGCTTCGACGCGATCGACCGGGCCTGGCGGCGGCTCGACGTCGCCGTGACGAACGCGGCCGTCGAGCCCATCGCTCCCTTCCTCGAGCTCACCGAGGCGACGTGGGACCGCATCGTCGACGTCAACCTGAAGGGCACGTTCCTCGTCGCCCAGGCCGCGGCGCGGCGCATGGCCAGGCGCCGGCGGGGCGTCATCATCACGCTGTCCTCGGTGAACGCGGAAGTGGCCCGCCCCGAATCGGCCGCCTACGCGGCGACCAAAGGCGGCGTGCGCCAGCTCACCAAGGCCATGGCGATCGCGCTGGCGCCGCACGGGATCCGGGTCAACGCGATCGGCCCGGGCACTGTCGTGACGGGTCTCACGCGCCACCTCCTGAAGGACCGCCGGTGGCGGGACGCGGTCTACGCGCGGACTCCCATGCAGCGGGTCGCCGAGCCCCGGGAGATCGCCGAGGTCGCCGTCTTCCTGGCTTCGGACGCTTCCTCGTACATGACCGGATCCACCGTGTACGTGGACGGCGGCCGCCTCGCGCTCAACGGCCTCATGCCTCCGAGGGGTCGGCGCTGAGGGCCGAGCGCGCCGCGAACATCGGGCCGAAGGGCCGCCGGCGTCGCGCCGTGACGGGCGCCGTGGCGCTGGCGGCGGGGATCACCGTCCTCGTCGTCCTTGTCCTGAGTGGCTCGGGCCGGGCCTGGCTGGGTGGCGCTCGTTGCGCCGTTCTGGGCGGGCGCGCTCGGTATCCTCCAGGCGCGCGGTCACACCTGAGTGCGACTCGCGGCGCGCGGTCGGCGCGACCTCGACGGCGGCGAGGACGCCGTGGCGGACCCGTGGATGGTCACGCAGCTCAAGCGCCAGGCGCGTGAGATCCACGTGGAGTCGGTGCTGCTGGGCACGGCCCTGACGGGCCTCGCGCTGCTGATTCCGGGCTAGAGCGTCGGCGGGGGCGTCCTAGACGCGGCGACGGAAGCTGTCGCCGGCGAGGAAGAACCGCTGCACCGTGGCGCGGATTTCCTTGACCTCGAGCGGCTTGCGCAGGACGGGCGTCCGGACCGTCGACAGGAGCTCCGCCGTCTCGGCGCCCACCGCGCCACCCGTCATGAACATCACCCGGCGCGCATGCTCGGGGTTGCGTTGCTCCAGCTCGCGGTAGAAGCTCGGGCCGTCGAGCTCGGGCATCCGGATGTCGATCATGATCAGGTCGAAGGCCTGATGGGCAAGCAGGGCGAGCGCCTCGACGCCATTCCCGGCGAGCGTCACCAGGTGGCCATCGCCCTTCAGGATATCCTCGAGCAGCCTCGCGAACATCGGATCGTCGTCGACGACCAGGATTGACTTCACGGGCGTCAAGCTAATACCCGGCTACGGGGACGACTTCCGGATGTCGAGCATCGGCGGCACGTGCGGTGAGGTCTGCGCGGCCATCTCGACGCGGTCGATCCGCGCCATGCGTTCGATGATTTCCTGGATCCGGCGCCCGGCCTCGAGCGCCTTTTCCACCCGTTCGGCGGGCTCGCCCTCGAGCTTGAGCAGGGTCAGGTGCGCGAGGACGGCGGTGAGCGGATTGTTGATCTCGTGGGCGGCCGCCGCGGCGAGATCGGCGACCGCGCGGAGCCGCATCGTCTGACGCTCCGCCTCCTCGGCGCGCTTGCGGTCCGTGATGTCGATCGCGAGGCACTCGACGAAGCCATCCGTCTCGCGGACGTTGACCAGCACGGTGAGGGGCGCGCCATCGAGCCTCCGCCACTCGAGCTCCTGGTTCGAGACCACCACGCCCGGGGCGAGGGTGGCCGTCAGCTCGCGCCACTTGGCCGGATCGACGAAGAGCTGCTTCGCGTTGACCCCCAGAATCTCGGCGGAGGAGCTCGCGCCCAGGAGGCGGACGAAGGCGTGGCTGCACTCGACCATGCGCCCGGTCCGCTCGGCGCGGAACACGCCCGCAAGATTCCGCTCGAAGTGATGCCGATACCGCTCGACCGAGGTCCTGAGCTCCTCCGCGAGCATCGCGAGCTTGACGGCCCCCGCCTCTGCCTTTCGCCGCTCGTCCATCTCGCGCCGCGCTCCCGCCGCCGCAGCCTCGGCGAGGCGCTGCGCGCCGATCAGTCGCTCGCTGAGAGCGCTCACGAGAAGCCCCACCCCCAGGAAGAGCAGGAACCCCATGAAGTCGCCGGGCTCCCGCATGCCAAAAGCGAAGGTCGGCGGCAGCCAGAAGTAGTCCATGGCGAGCGCCGACACGAGCGTCGCGAGCAGGCCCGGCCCGAAGCCGCCCAACCAGGCGCTGAGCATCACGGCGGGGTAGAACGGCAGCAAGAGATGGCGCGGGTTCCAGTGGGGCGCCAGGACGATGCTGGCGATGATGGCGAGCGCCGTCAACAGCACGGCGAGGCCGTAGCGCCTCGCGATCGACCAAAGCCCGGACACCATTGGCGACGGCCCCTCCGTTCTTCGATTCTAGCGGACGGAGGGCCTCGGCGCTCGAATACTGGGCGGAGTCCTCCCGCGTCCCCTCGAGCGGCGGGACGCACCGCTCGGGTCGGCCGCACTACCGGAGCATTCGCTGGACGACCCGGCCGACCTCGTTGAGATCGAACGGCTTCGGCAGGCAGGGAGCGCCGGTCTCCTCGAGAAAGCGTCGTTTCTCCTGGTCCAGCACGTCCCCCGTGACGAAAATCAGCCGGCGGCAGAGCTGCGGGAAGCGCCGCTCGAGCGCGCGGTAGAACTCGACGCCGTCCAGCACGGGCATTTTCGTGTCGGTCAGGATCAGGTCGTAGCCCCGGCGCTCCAGCATCTCCAGGGCAACCGCGCCATCCGCCGCGATCTCCACCCGATGGCCGGCGCCCTCGAGCATCTCGGCGAGCAGTGCCGCGATCTCCGCCTCGTCGTCGACGACGAGGATCGCCCTCGGGGTCGGCGCCGGCAGCGTCTCTTCCGGCGCGGACTTCCTGGCGGCGGCCGGTGGCGCGACCACCGGCAGCTCGATGCGGAACGTGGCGCCCCGGCCCGGCTCGCTCTCGACCGTGAGCGTCCCGCCATGCTCTTTAATGATGGACTGGCAGAGCGAGAGCCCGAGTCCCGTCCCCTCACCGCTCGGCTTGGTCGTGAAGAAGGGCTCGAAGATCCGCGCCTGGATCTCGCGCGGAATCCCCGGACCCGTGTCGCCGACCTCGAGCCGAATGTGGCCGCGCTCGCGGTCGTGCCGTGTCCCGAGCGCCAAGCGGCGCGCCCCCGGCGCGCGTCGCATCGCGTGCTGGGCGTTGACGATGAGGTTCACCAGAACCTGGTGGAGCTGGTGACCGTCCGCCCACAGAGTCGGCAGGGACTCGGCGCGGTCGAAGACGACCTCGACGTTTCCGGTGCGCAGCTCGTAGGCCAGCAGCTCGAGCGCCGCCCGAACCACGTCGTTGAGGTGGACCTCGCCACGCTCCGGCGTATGGCGGCGCGCGATCGCCAGGAAATTGCGCACGATGCGAACACAGCGATCGGCGGCGGCGTGGATCTTTTCGCCTCGCGCGGCGGGCGAGAGGGACGTACTCCCGCCCCGCAGCAGATGAGTCTGACCGATCACGACGGTGAGCGGATTGTTGAGCTCGTGGGCGACGCCGGCCAGGAGCTCGCCCATCGTGGCGAGCTTCTCGGTCTGTAAGAGCTGCTCGGTGCGCTCGCGCACGGTCTGCTCGAGACTCTCGTTGTGGCGCGCGAGCTCCAGATGGAGCAAGCGGGTCTCGAGGAGATTGCGGATCCGAAGGAGCACCTCGATATGCTCGAACGGCTTGGTCAGGAAGTCCTTCGCCCCGCCCTCGAGCATGCGGCGCTTGGCCTCGAACGTCACGTCGGCCGTCAGGACCAGAATGGGGAGATACGCCGTTGGCTCCACCAGCGGCTTGATCTGCGCGAGGACCTGGAAGCCATCCAGGTACGGCATCGCGAGATCGAGCAGGACGAGGTCGGGCCGAAACGTGGTGTAGAGCGGCAGCGCCTGGCGCGCGTCCGTCGTGGACGTCACGGTGGTGTAGCCCTCGCGCTGGAGCAACCGCTCGAGGAGCCGCACGTTGGCGGCCTCGTCGTCGACGATCAGGATTCGGGCGCCCTTGAGGCTCGGCGCGTCCATCAGGCGCTCCGTGAGGCTGGCAGCGCCTCGTCGAGGAGCACCAGGAATTGTCGAACGTCCAGTGGCTTGGTGAGATAGGCGCGCGCCCCGGCCCCGAGCAGCCGTTGCACCCGCCCCGGCGTGGCGTCGGCGCTCAAGACGACCACCGGCGTCTGCGAGAGCTCGAGATCCTCGTGCAGCGCACGCAGCACCTGATCCCCCGAGATGTCCGGCAAGTGCAGATCCAACAGGATCAGGTCCGGCCGGTGTTGTTGAGCCAACGCGAGTCCGAGCCGGCCCTGCATCGCGGGGATGAGCTTCACCCCCGGCCGCAGGGCGATCGTGCGCTCGACCAGGCGCAGGTTCGAGAGATTGTCCTCGATGTAGAGCACGGTCCCACTCTGGTCCGACGAGCTGGGCACCGCCATAACGCTCGGCTCGAGGCGCTCGAGACGGGATACAGGGCTCTCCGCTTCGACGAACTCGATCCAGAACGTGCTGCCCTCGCCCGGCACACTCTCCACGCCGATGGTGCCGCCCATCGCCTGGACGAGCCCCTTGGACAGCGCCAGCCCCAGGCCGGTTCCCTCCACCCCCCGCTGCTCGGCGTCCAGCCGATCGAAGGGCTGGAACAAGCGCTCGCGCGACGCCGGGGAGATGCCGGGTCCCGTGTCCGTCACGCTGATCCGAAGCCGGCCCTCCCCGACCTCGTCACACGCCACCGCGAGCCTCCCCCGTTCCCGGTTGTACTTGATGCCGTTCGACACCAGGTTCAGGAGCACCTGCTGGAGCCGCTGCGCATCGGCCCAGACGTGCTGAGTGGACCGTGCCGCTCCGTCGGTCTGAAGCTCGACCCCGCGCCCCGCGGCGAGCGGCCGTGCCAGGTCCAACACCCGCTGGATCGCGTCGTCGACGCGCACGGGCTCCAGAGAGAGCGCGAGGCGCCCCGCCTCGATTCGCGCGATATCGAGGATCTCATTGATGAGGCTCAGGAGGTGCCGCCCCCCTTTCGTGATCTGCTCGACGCTCTCGCGGTCTTCCGGCCGTTGCACCTCGAGCTCCAAGAGCTGCGCGAAGCCCAGGATCGCGTTCAGGGGCGTCCGAAGCTCGTGGCTCATCCGCGAGAGGAATTCGCTCTTGGCGCGATTCGCCCCTTCCGCCTCGGCCTCGGCCCGACGGCGCTCCCCCACCTCGGTCGCCAGGTCCGCGTTCACGGCGACCAATTCGGTGGTTCGCTCCTGGACGCGCTGGCGCTCCCGCCGCTCGCTCTCGTGCGCCGCGACGAGCCGCACGTAGAGTTTGCCGTTCTCGATCAGCAGCGCCGTCAGCACAAAGCTCGCCGCCAGCAGCCCATAGATCCGGCCGGCGTAGAAGCCGAGGTCGAAGCGGCCCGCGTTGAGGACCGCGGCCAGTGCGATATCCAAGAGCCACGCGCACATCACGACCATGAGCCACAGGTCGAGCACCGCGTGCGGCCGTCGCCGCCAGAGGATGATCAGCGCGAGGAGGCTCAGCACCCACGCGCTCGACACGACGAGGATCATCGCGGGCGTGTAGTGGTTGCCCTCCATGATCGCGGGGAGAGAATCCTGGCCGGCCGTGGCGAGAAGCGTGAGCCCGCACGCGGCGACGAGAACCGCCGCGACGCTCGACAGGACGGCGACCCCGGCGCGGCCGCGTGGCCGGCTCGTCTCGCGCCCGTCGTCCTTGAGCAGCCCGTACGCGATGACGAGGAGCGGGAAGCCGGCGTGCCAGAACATATACAACCAGGCCGTGCTCTGGGGTCCGGCGCCGAGCAGACCGGTCGGCGAGAACAGGCCGGGGAACGTGAGCGCGTGCGCGACGGTCATGAAGGCCGTGAACAGGTAGCCACTGGCCAGCACACACAGCGCCCGCGAGCGCAAGAAGCCGAACTGACCGAACAGCAAGACCGCCGTGATCAGATCGTTGATCACGAGCGCCGATTCATAGATCGGGATGAAGGCCCAGACTTGAGCGAGCGGCACCCTCGCAAAGGGCGCCGCCGTGAGAAAGATCGCGACGGACACCAGCACGACCGCGAGCGTGAGCCGGCGCTCGCCGGGCCCCGCGGGCAGCGTCGACAGGAATACCCGGCGCCCGTCTGTGAGCTCACCCGTCATGTCCGACGGAGGTCCTGATGGCTTCATTGGTCAGGTGTGCAAATGACCTTTGGCGGGGCCCTTCTCTCACCCTCTCCCTTATGATTATCCGTGACACGGCGTTGCACCCCAAAATAACTAGCGATCACAGGCCATGCCAGGGCCTGGCGGCCGCTAACTATCGGGTTCTATGCGTCTTGGACTCCTGTTTTGATCAGCGCCGACCCGGTCGGATGCACCAACTCGGTGCAGATGCATCACGCTGGTGCACTCTGGCCGCCGGCCGCGCTCGAGCCATGACGCCGGGGTGGGTCAGGACAGACGCGGTCCACAGAATCGGACGGGTGAGCTCCGCACGGACACGGCGGCGGCGCTGCGACGCCTCAGGGCCTCCGCGCGAAGAGCTTCACCTTGACCCGCTGCGGAACCCACGCGGCCAGCACCCGCGCGGCACGCGCCACGCGCTCGAGCGACTCGGCGCTCCCGGGCCAGTACTTCAGCACGAGGCCGCGATCGACCCAGTTCAGGAGGCCGTCGACGACAACCGCCGCGACGAGAATATCGTCGAGCGCGCCGAGCCCGGGAATGAAATCGGGGATCAGGTCGATCGGCGAAAGCAGATAGAGCACGGCGGCGGCGAGCACCACCTTTGTGGCGGCCGGCAGGATGGGGTCGGCGGCGAGGCGCACGATGGTCCGCGCGAGGTCCGGCAGTGCCTGGAGCAGCGCCTTCATGCTCTGTCCCTTCTCATTCCAAGCTTTCGGCGACGAGCTCGCTCACGTCTTTCACTTGGAGCGTCCCCTCGGCCTCCTTCACCTTACGGCCGAGGTCCATCATGGCGAGGCAGAACGGACAGCCGGTGCCGACCACGTCCACCTTCGCCTCGAGGATCTCCTCCACGCGGATCAGGTTGACCCGCTTCTTGGCCTTCACTTCCATCCACATGTGGCCGCCGCCGCCACCGCAGCAGAGGCCGCGCGCACCGCTGCGGGGGAGCTCGACCACTCGGAGGCCCGGCACCGAGCGCGCGACGCGACGGGGCGGCTCCGTGATGCCGTTGTAGCGGCCGAGATAGCAGGAATCGTGGAACGCGAGCGTCGCGTCGAGCGCTTTCGTCGGCTTGATCCGGCCCGCGCGGATCAGCTCGTCGATCACCTGCGAGTGATGGAGGACCTCGTAGGTTCCGCCGAACTGGGGGAACTCGTTCCGGATCGTGTTGAAGCAGTGAGGGCAGTGGGTGATCACCTTCCGGAAGCGGTACCGGTTGATCGCGGCGACGTTCTCCTGCTGGAGGGTCTGATAGAGGTACTCCTCGCCGAGCCGACGGGCGACCTCGCCGTGGCACCGCTCCTCCTGCATGACGCCGAAGGTCACGCGCGCCGCCTTCAAGATCTTCACCACCGCCCGGGCGATCGCCTGGTTGCGCCTGTCGTACGACGCCGAGCAGCCCACCCAGTAGAGGTACTCCACCTCTCGGCCGGGCTCCATGACCGGCACGTCGAGCCCCTGGGCCCACGCGAGTCGCTCGCCCGCGGGGAGCCCCCACGGGTTGCCCGCCCGCTGGATGTTCTGGAGCGACTGCGGGGCGGTGGACGGGAGCGCGCCCTCCGAGAGCGCGAGGTAGCGCCGGAGGTCGATGATCGTGTCCACGATGTCGATGAACGCCGGGCACTCCTCCACGCACGCCATGCACGTCGTGCACGCCCACAGCTCCTCGGGGCGGATCAGCGCGCCGTGGATCGGGCCCGGCAGCTCGCCGTGCATGTGGCGCTTGAGCTTCACGATGATCTGCTTGGGCGAGAGCGCGGTGCCCGCCATCCACGCGGGGCACGCGGCCTGGCAGCGCCCGCACTCGACGCAGGCGTCGAAGTCGAGCCGTCGCTTCCACGAGAACTCCTCGAGCTTCGAGACGCCGAGGCTCTCGGCCTCCTCGATGTTCGCGATCGCCGGAATCGCGCCGCGCGGGCCGAGCTTCGCGAAGAAGATGTTGAGCGGCGTCGTGATCAGGTGGACGAAGTACGAGTACGGGATGACGGCGACGAACGCGAGCGAGACGGCGGCGTGGACGAGCCACACGGTGAGGTGGGTCGCCCGCAGCGCCCCCTCCGACATCCCGGCCGCCAGCATCCCCTGCCCGAGGACCCAGCCGACCGGCGACCACGCCGCCCAGGCGGGGCGGACCGCGGCGAGGCGACACGCCTCCATCACGAACCCGGTCACGTTGATGACAAGGAGCAGGGCCAACGCCCCGGCGAAGCGTGCCGTCGGATCGATCCGCTCGGGACGGAGCACGAAGCGGCGCCACAGGGCCATGCCAAGGCCCAGCACGAAGCAGAGCCCGAACATGTCGAGCACGGTCTCGTACACGAGATAGAACGAGCCCTTCAGCAGCTTGTAGCCGAGCAAGGGCACGGTGATGTCGTAGTCGATCGTCGCGAGGACCGTCCCGATGAAGAGCGCCAGGAAGCCCCAGAACATGATCGCGTGCATGACGCCGGGGTACGCCTGCGAGAGCGTGCGCGCCTGGCCGAGCGCGTGCTTGGCCACGAGCGTGACACGCTCGGGAATGTGGTCGAACCGCGGCTCGGGGCGCCCGCCGCTCCAGAGGCGGACGCGCTGCGCGAGGCCGTAGACGAACACGGTGACGGCGACGATGGCGCCGACGTAGAGCGCGACCTGGGCCCAGCCCGGAACGTTCCAGAATGTGTCGCGGAACGGGACGGACGCGGTCATGAGGACTCCAACCTTAGCACAGTGAGAATCGCCTCCGCGGCGGAGTCCGGGTCGAGCGTGGCGTCAGGACCGCGTCGCCGACCGCCGTCTGCTAGGATCGCGACGTATGCGGGGGATCCCGGCGCGGGTCACGCTCGTCGTCGCCGAGCGGTACCTCACTCCGCAGCGGGCGTGGCTGGACGGCCTGGCGATCATCGTCCCCGCGGCCACCGCGACACGCTGGCTGCTCGTCGCCGATCTCGCCTGCCTGATCGCGGTCGGGCTCGGAATGCGACCGCGGCTACTCGGCGTTCTCCTGGCGCTCGGCGGGGCATTCTTCGTCCTCAACGGCCTCGGCATGGTCCTCACGGACTTCTACCTTGCACTCGCTCTCTTCCACCTCGGCGTCGGCGTCACCGCGGTGCTGTGTGGACGTCTCGCGCGCTGGCTCGGCGCCGCGGCGCTCGGGCTGGCGCTCCTCCTCGGTGCCCTCACCTGAGGACGGCCTTACATCTCCGTGTGGCACTCCCGGCAGACGCGGACGACGCTATCGCGAGAGATGAACCGGTGGCCGGCGTCGCTGTCCGTCGTGTGCGTCGTGTGACAGCGAACGCAGGCCACTCGCACCGGGTCGTGCTCGCGGATGGCATGGTAGGACGTGCCACCCCGGCCCTCGGTCGCCGCCTCCGCCGCGAACGCCGACTCATCGCCGGGGCGGGCGGCCCGCGCCCGCGTCTCCGAGGCCGCGCCAGTCGGGCGCGACACGCGTAGGATCGGCGTGTGGCACTGGCGGCATTCGGCGTCACGCAGCGGCAGCCGCATCTGCGTCGGCTCCCGATAGGCCCCGGCCAAGAACTTCAGCGTGTCGAATCCCGCCACCGCCCAGACCGTGAGCCGCATCGCAGGGTCGGCGCCGCCGTGACAGGCGATGCACCCGACCGCCGCGTCCTTGCGGTGATGCTGCCCGGCCAGGTCGCTGGGCGGGGCCGCGATCAGACGCCCGAACTTCTCATCGTGCAGGTGGCAGGAGACGCAGAAGCGGTTGTCGCGCTCCTTGGCGGCGAGCGCCACCAGGAAGAGCATGCCGAGGAGCAGAGCCCCCGCCCCGCCCGCCGCGCAGAGCGCGAGGGACCGTCCGAGCGACCGGCCGATGGCGGTGGCCCTCCTCCCGGGGCTGCTAGCGAACGGTCACCATCACCGGCCTGGCGAACATGACGCGCGCGGAGGGGCCGCCGGGACCACCCCGAGGCAGCACTACGCCCGTGGGCGTCGTCACGGTGCCGACGGACGAGGCCTTCTCGCCGCCGAAGTGGAAGGCGACGGTGATCGAGTACGTGCCGGGCTCCTGCGGAGCCTTGACGGTCCAGACAACCTTGCCCTCGGCGAGCTTACGCGCCGCCAGATCCGTCTTCTGGTCGAAGATGAGAACGCTGTTGAGGTTCTTCTTGAGCCCCGGCGCGCGGCCATCCACCCACTTGGTCTGCTCCTGGCCGTCGCCGCCCCACACTTTCGGCGGGCCGACGATCATCCAGCCCTCGGCCTGGATGGGCCGCGCCTGAAAGCGAAGGTCCGTGTCGAGGAGGAGGACGCCGACGACGCCGTGACCTCCCTTCACCGTCGCCGTGACCTGCGCCTCCTGACCGGGTCGGAGGCTAGCGGGCGCGCTGAGGTTCACCGAGGCCAGCTCGTCCATGAGCTTGACGTCGGCAAGCAGCTTCTGGCGGTCGGCGAGCGACATCTGTAGATAGGGACCCGAGCCATCCTCGATGGCCTTGTAGTGCTTGTTCTCCTTCACCTGGCCGTTGGCAAACGCCTCCGGCTCGTTCCGGAGCTGGTCTTTGGAGTAGGACGAGTGGCACCCGGCGCAGGTGGGCGCGAGGTCGGTGACGTTCCGGAGGGGGCCACCCGAGTAGCCGTACGTGTGCGGCGGGGCCATGGAGAGCAACATCGTCGAGAGGCCGAGGGCACTGACCAATTGTCTCATCGAGCCTTCCCCCTGACAGCGGAGTGAACTGCAGACGAGCTCAGCTGTAACTAACCGCTCGAACCGGCGCTAGGTTCCCGCGCAAAACCGCGTGACGCTAGGCGCGGCTTCCCGGTTGGGCGGCCTGCAGGTCTGCTTCCATGACGAGGGCGTCCTCGCCCGTGTCGTAGTAGTACCCGCGACGGCGGCCAACAACGCGGAACCCGAAGGAGTCGTAGAGGCCGAGCGCCTCGGCATTGCTCGGACGTACCTCGAGGACGACGAGACGGAGCCCGCGCTGGCGCGCGTCGTCCAGAACCCCGCCGAGCAGCGTGCGAGCGATGCCGCGTCGGCGAACCGTCGGATGCACCGCGACGTTCGTGATGTGCAGCTCGCCGGCGACCTCCCAGAGGCAGAGGTAGCCGACGACGCCTCCGTCCTCGCGCGCGACCCAGCAGCGCGCCACCCGGTTCTGCTGCATCTCGTAGAGGAACGCGCCGCGCGACCACGGCATCGAGAACGACGCGCGTTCGATCCCGAGGACCTCGTCGAGGTCCTCGGGTCGCATCAGGTCAACGGACAACGACGGCACGGCGCGTGAGCTCCGCCTGGGAGGGCCGGAGGTAGATCGGGACGAGGTCGGCGGCCGCCACGGTGTCGCCCGCCAGGAGCCGCTCGGCGCCGAGGAGCGCGACCCACACGGGCGACGGCGCGCGGTGGCTCGGCGGCGCCAGGCGCGCGTGCGGCGAGCGAATCGCGGGCGCTCCGTCGCCGAGCACGATCACGGGCTCGCCGAGCCGCGCGGCCAGCGTCTCCGGCGCGAGCGCTTGATACTCCCACTCGCGCCGCATGGCGACGCCGTCCCAGCGGTAGAGCGACGCGTAGACTTCGCCCTTGCGGGCGTCGAGGACGGGGCACACGGGCAGCGCGGCGAACGGCAGCGACGCGGCCATCGCGTCGAGCGTCGGCACGGCGGCCACGGGAATCCCGAGCGCCAGGGCGAGGCCCTTGATCGCGCTCAAGCCGACGCGGAGCCCGGTGAACGAGCCCGGCCCCACCGCGACGGCGAGCCCGCTGAGGGAGCCCGCCGTGAAGCCCGCGTCGCCGAGGAGGCGGTCCACCGCGACCATGAGGCGCTCGGAGTGGGTGACGCGCACGTCGAGCACGTACTGACCGAGGAGGACGTCACCGTCGAGCAGCGCGACGCCGCCCGCGAGCGTCGAGGTTTCTACGGCGAGCACGCGCATGGGCCGAGTGTAGCAATAAAATGCGATAATGCGCGGGGAGGAAGGGGATGAGCGCCACGCCCAGGAAGGATCCCGTCGCCGTCGAGGCCGAAGTCCGCGAGAAGATCCACCTCGAGATCCTCAAGCGCACCGGCGCCTACCACGCCAACGACCACGTGCTTCTGCCCTCGGGCCAGCACACGACGGAGTACATCGAGAAGACGCTCGTGACGACCGAGCCCTCGTTCACCGAGGGCCTGGGCGCCGTGATCGCGAAGCACTTCGCCCAGTGGCCCGTGGACGTCGTCCTGTCCACGGGGCCGGGCGCGCTCATCCTCTCCCACTGTGTGGCGCGGGCCCATCCCTCGCGTCCCGTCGTCGTCTACGGCACCAAGGGTCTCTCGGGGGGCAAGCGGCGCGTGACGCTGCCGGTCGAGTTCCAGCGCCTCATCCGCGCGACCTCGAAGGTCCTCATCATCGAGGACCTCGTCAGTACCGGGTCGACCCTCAATCTCTTGATCAACCTGATCGAGCAGCTCGGCGCGCAGGTGGTCGGCGTCGGGTGTCTGTGGCGACGCACGTCGGTGGAGGTGAGCGGCAAGCCGGTCTTCAGCCTCGTGAGCCGTGATTTCCCGACCTACGATCCCGAGGTGTGTCCGCTCTGCAAGAAAGGCGTGCCCCTCAACGAGGAGTTCGTGCGGCGGCGGCACACCCGCAAGCCGTCGTCGATCCAGGAGCCGAAGGTGCCCTAGTCGATCCTTAGGGCTCGGAGGGGGCCCCAGAGGGCGGAGCCCGTCGGTCAGACGCCCCCTCCGACTGTCTTACGCGGCCTCCCACAGCCCCTCCGCCACGCCCGCGGTCTTGTAGGCTTCCCGGATGCGGTCCAGGTTCTTGGTCACGAGGAGCCCGATCTTCGCGAACGGCTCAAACACGGGCCCCTGACCGTCCACGAGCGGGAAGCTCACCCGCGGCAGCTTCTCCCAGTGGGTCTGGAGCGCGGCGGTCACGGCCGCGAGGCGGGCGTGGAACTCCTCCCGCTCTTGCGCGGCGCGCTTGGCGATCGGCGTGATCAGGCAATCGAAGGTCTCCCGCGCCCGCTTCCCGCCCTCCGCAGCGGCCTCGGCCAGCGGCACCACCTTGACGCCGAGCTCGGCGAGGAAACGCTCGAGCAGGCGGCCGAGCGAGTCCTGGAGCAGGAGCGCCGGCAGGGCGACCGTCTTCACCGCGCCGTGGCCCAGCTCGGTGGCGTCCTCGTAGAGCTGCGCCCTGAGCCACGCGACGTGGGCCCGGTTCTCCTCGTTCTTCCACCACTGGCGGATCATCTTCTTGCCCCAGTACCGGATCGTCGCGTAGTAGATGTCGCGCTTGAGGAGCTTCTGGCCGATCCCACGCCAAGAGTAGAACTTCTCCATCGCCCGGATCGCGCCGACCTGGAGCTCGTACGGGCTCAGCCGGCGCGGCTGGTGGACGACGTGGTGGCCGTCGTAGAACTGCCAGTTCCGGCTGATGATGTACTTCTCGCCGTGGGCGTAGATCGTGTCGTAGTCGGGCGAGCCCGGGATCGGCGTCATGATCATGAACTGGATCGAGTCGATGTCGTGCTTGAGCGCGAAATCCGCGGTGGCGTCGAGCGTCTCCACGTCGTCCTCGTCCGAACCCACCACGAACATGCCGTGGATCCTGATCCCGTAGTCGTGGAAGCGCTCGATCGAGCGCTCGATCTTGCCGAGATCCTGCTTCTTGTTGAAGAGCTTGAGCGTGCGAGGATTGATGGACTCGAAGCCGACGTAGACGTTGAAGCAGTTCGAGTCGCGCATGAGCTCGAGGAGCTCCGGGTCGTCCACGGTCTCGGTGCGCACCTGGGCGCCCCATTGCGGCGTCAGGTTCCGCTCGATCATCCCGCGAATGAGCTCCTTCACGCGTTTCTTGTTCGCGGTGAAGATGTCGTCGGCAAAGAACGTGTAGAGGTTCCCCCGGTGACTCTCCAGCTCCTCCAGCACGCGCTCCACCGAGTGGGTGCGGAACGCGTGGCCGTACATGCCCGGGACCGAGCAGAAGGTGCATGAGAACGGGCAGCCCCGCGACGTGGCGACCGAGATGACTCCGCCCGGCTTCCAGCCCGTGATGAGGTGGTAGTCCGGGATCGGGTTCACGTCGAGGTTCGGGATCTTCGGGCGCTCCGGGTTGTTTACCACGCGGCCGTCCATCAGGTAGGACAGGTTCTGGATCTTCGCAAACCCGTCGCCCGCCTGGATCGCGTCCACGAGCTCCTGGAACGCGAACTCGCCCTCGCCGCGGACGACGAAGTCCGCGTGCTCGAGACCCTCTTCGGGCAGGAAGCTCGTGTGCGTGCCCCCGATCACGGCGACCGCGCCCGCCTGCCGCACCTGGTCGGCCAGCCGGTAGGATTGCGGGGCCGTGGACGTGATGGCCGAGATCGCGACGAGGTCGGCGGAGAGCACCTCGCTCATGTCGATCGGGTGGATGTCCTCGATGTACACACGGACGTCGTACCCCTTCGCCCGCATGATCGTCGCGAGCAGGACGGACCCGAGCCGCGGGATGCAGACGCGGCTATAGATGTGCAGGTGCGTCGACTTGGGCTCGACGAACACAAGCTTCTTGAGGGTGCGTCTCATGGGCGGAATCTCCCCGGTTGACTGTGAAAGGACGACCGTAAGTTGGCCCACGCTACCGCGGCCCGGCGGCGATGTCAATTATCGCGAGCAGAGGCTCCTCCCCCATCCCTGGGGCGCAAGAACCGGTGCGGACCCCCACATCTTGGATTTTCCCCTTGACACGATGTCCACCCCTTACTAGCATGCCGAGCAGAAGCGTGCTGCGTAAACGTGCCCAGAAGGAGGTGAATGAGTGAAGAAGAAGGCGACGAAGAAGAAGAAAAAGAAGTAAGCGCCGATGAGGCGCCCGGCCCTGTCGTGCTCCCGCTTCGACAGGGCCGTGCCATGAGTGAGCGTCGCGCCTATCTCCTGCTCCTCGCGGTGATCGCGTTCTGGGCGGGAAACTTCCCGCTCGGGAAGCTCGCGCTCGCGGAACTGGGGCCCCTCACGCTGACCGCGGGCCGCGCCCTCATCGCCGCGCCGATCCTGCTCGTGATCGCGCGAGTCACCGCTCCGCGGAGCCACCCGCTGGCGTTGCGCGACTATCGTGCATTCGTCGTCCTCGGCCTCACCGGCCTCGTCGGCAACACGACCCTCTGGTACCTCGGCCTCCGCCAGACGAGCGCGCTCAATGCCGGGGTCCTCGGCGCGACCTCCCCGATCTTCGTCGCGCTGGGGGCGAGCGCCCTGCTGGGCGACCGGGTGAGCGCGCGGAACTGGCTCGGCATCGCCCTCACCGTCGCCGCCGTCCTCACGACCCTGGCGAAGGGCTCGCTCCACGTCCTCCTGACCTTTTCCGTGAACCGCGGCGACCTGATCATCCTCGCCTCGCAAAGCCTCTGGGTCACCTACTCGCTCTACAGCCGGGCCGCCGCGTCCCAGCTTCCGCCGGTGTGGGTCATGGCGGGCGCCCACGTCGTGAGCGCGCTCGTCCTGGTCCCGCTGGCGGCCGCCGTCGAGCCCTGGCGCTCGCCGTTCGCCGCGCCTCTCGGCTGGGCCGTTGTGCTCTACTGCGCCGGGCTCGTGACGCCGGCGCACGTCTGGTACTACGCAGTGGTACGCGCCATCGGCCCGGGGCGGGCGGCCGGCTTCATGAACCTGATGCCTTTCGTGGTGATCGCGCTGACATGGCTCCTGGTTGGTGAGGTGGTCCACCTCTATCACCTGGTCGGCGCCGTCCTCGCGATCGCCGGCGTGTTCCTGGCGACGCGATAGTGGATGGCGGGCGAAGACGGGCTTGCCGCTACTTCGCCTTGGCGACCGCCTTGGGCTTGACGACGGGCGCCGCCTTGGCCTTGTCGTGGCTCTGGAGCCCCTTCACCTCGTCGACGAACTGGCCGACGTCCTTGAACTTCCGGTACACCGACGCAAAACGGACGTAGGCGACGGGGTCGAGCTTCTGGAGGTGCTCCATCACGATCTTCCCCAGCTCCTCGCTGGAGATCTCCTTCTCGGCGCGGTCGTGGAGCTGCGACTCGATCTCACCGACGACATCGTCGACCGCCTGGACGCCGACCGACCGCTTCTCACACGCCCTCAGAATCGAGGCACGGAGCTTCTGGCGGTCGAAGGGCTCACGACGGCCGTCCCGCTTGACGACGTGCGGCAGGACGTCCTCGATGTACTCGTAGGTCGTGTACCGCCGGTGGCACTTGAGACACTCGCGCCGGCGCCGGATGAACTCGCCGTCGCGCCCAACCCGCGAGTCGACGACCCGATCCTCCGTGTGGCCGCAAAACGGGCATTTCACCGGGCGAGTCCCCCTCTCAGGCGCGCCGCTCCGTGTAGAGCGGGAAGCGGTTCGTCAGCTCCTGGACCTGGTCGCGGACCGAGGCTTCCACGGCTACCGCCCCGACCTTCGACAGCGCGCGATCGATCAGGCCCGCGATCTCGGCCATCTCCGGCTCGCGCATCCCGCGCGTGGTCACGGCGGGCGTGCCGAGGCGGATGCCGCTCGTGACCATCGGGCTCTTCGTCTCGAAGGGGATCGTGTTCTTGTTCACGGTGATCCACGCGCGGTCGAGCGCCTCCTGGGCCTCTTTACCCGTGAGCCCTCGGCTCGTGAGATCGACCAGGATCAGATGGGTGTCGGTGCCGCCCGAGACCAGCCGGAAGCCCCGCGCCAGGAGCGCCGCGGCCAGCGCTCGTGCGTTCTTCACGACCTGCTGCTGGTACTCACGCCACGCGGGCTCCTGCGCCTCCTTGAAGGCGACCGCCTTCGCCGCGATGACGTGCATGAGGGGTCCGCCCTGGACTCCGGGCATCACGGTCTTGTCGAGCGCCTGAGCGTGCTCGGTCCGGCACATGACCATCCCGCCTCGCGGCCCCCGCAGGGTCTTGTGCGTGGTGGTCGTGACGAAGTCGGCGATGCCGACCGGCGACGGGTGGAGCCCCGCCGCCACGAGACCCGCCGGATGGGCGATGTCGGCCATGAGGCTGGCGCCGACCTCGCGCGCGATCTCACCAAAGGGCTTGAAGTCGATCGCCCGCGGGAAGGCGGAGCCGCCGGCGATGACAAGCCTCGGGCGGTGCTTCTTCGCGAGGTCGCGCACCTCGTCGAGGTCGATGAGCTCGGTGTCTTTCCGCACGCCGTAGGCGACGATCGAGTAGAACTTGCCCGAGTAGTTCACGGGGCTCCCGGCGGTCAGATGACCGCCGTGAGAGAGGTTCGGGCCGAGGACGACGTCGCCGGGCTTGAGGATCGTGAAGTAGACGGCCATATTGGCCTGGGCGCCCGAGTGAGGCTGGACGTTGGCGTGCGGCGCGCCGAACAGCTCCTTCGCCCGCGCGATCGCGAGGTCCTCGACGACGTCCACGACCTCGCAGCCGCCGTAGTAACGGCGCCCCGGGTATCCTTCCGCGTACTTGTTGGTCAGCACCGAGCCCATCGCCTCCAGCACCGCCTCGGAGACGAAGTTCTCGGAGGCGATCAGCTCGAGGTTGCGGTGCTGCCGGGCGGCCTCCTCACGAAGCGCCTTGGCGACGTCGGGATCGACGTCAGCGAGCCGGCGCATGCGGCTTCCCCCGCGCGCGGTCGAGCTCGGCGAGCTTCTCGACCCGCCGTGCGTGCCGGCCGCTGGCGAACTCGGCGCCGAGCCAGGTGGCCAGGATCTCGACCGCCGCCTCGCGCGCGGTGACCCGGGCGCCGAGCGTGAGGACGTTGGCGTCGTTGTGCTCGCGCGAGAGCCGGGCGGTGTAGGCATCGGTGCACGCCGCCGCACGGATGCCGGGCACCTTGTTGGCCGCGATCGCCATGCCGATGCCGGTGCCGCAGACGAGGACGCCCCGCGCGGCCTTGCCCGCCGTCACGGCGCCGGCCACGGCGGCGGCGTAGTCGGGGTAGTCCACGGAGTCGGAGGACTGGGTGCCGCAGTCCACGACCTCGTACCCCTGCTCGATCAGCCAGACCTTGAGGTCTTCCTTGAGAGGGAAGCCGGCGTGGTCGGCGCCCAGGGCGATCGCGCTCATACCGCGACCATATCTGTAGGGGGTCGGGCGTGTCAAGCAACCTACATATCGGGGTACTGGGTCGGTTTTGAGCGCTTCCCGAGCGGTGTGTCCTTTGCGCCGGGCGAGTCCGCAGCCAACGACGGTCCGAGAACGGCCAGGTCCGGGCCGGCGCGGGCCAGAACCGGAGCGACGCGCCCGCGCGCGGCCCAAAGGTCGTCGGCTTCGCGGGCTCGTCGGCGCGCCCTACACGATGGTCAGCGTCGCCGTGGCGCTCGACACCGGCGCCGCCGGATCTCTCACCTCGATTGCCTCCAGGGTCAGGGTGTACGCCCCTCTCGGAAAGGAGTCGCTCACCGCGAACTCGAGCGGGAGCTGCAGCGTCTGACCCGGGTACATGGAGATCGTGAAGGAGACGGTATAGGGCGCGCCTAACGGGGTCTGCAGGGTGACGCGGAGCCGGACGTCGTCCGGTCTGGGCCCGCCGGTCCACGACTTGTTGTTCCTGACGGAGAGGACCACACGAACGGTGTCCCCGACGGTGCCGACGTCCGGATCGGGAGTCCCGACGGACGCCGCGGACACGGAAACCGTAAAGTCCTGGTTCTGGCCGCCCGTTCCCGTTGTCGCGAGCGCCCCCGACGCCTCGCCGAGGGCCAACACCGTCGCGGCCGTCAGGATCATCACACGTCTCGAGTCGATGAGTTTTCTCATTCAGGCACTCCTTGGCGATGAGAGTCTCGGCAAGGGCCACACGCGTGGCTCTCCCATCTCAAGACGTAGACCCAGGCGCGGGGAAGAGAAATCCGGGAATTCTTTGAAAATCGAGTGAGGGAAACACGCCCCGGATCCTGAGGGGCCGACCCCCTTCACGGCCCTCGCGCGCGCAGGGACATGCCCCCCGTCGGGGCGCGACTCACGGGGCGACCGCGGCGTGGGCCCGCGCTGGGAACTCGAAGGTTTCGGTGACCGCGCCCGCGCGTCCCTGGGCGACGAGCCGCGGGACGTCCAGCCGCGCCTCGACCGTGAGGATTTCGTCCTCGGACATCCGCGTCGCCGGGTGTGTCGGCACGAAGAGCGTGCAACAGTCGGCGTCCGGCTCGATCGAGATCTCGAAGGTCCCGAGGCGCTGCGCCTCCTCGGTGATCTCGATCTTGTCCATGCCGATGAGGGGTCGAAGGATCGGCATCCCGGCGGCCTCGTCGATGCGCGCGATGTTCTGGAGCGTCTGCGAGGCGACCTGCCCGAGGCTCTCCCCCGTTGCGAGCGCCTGGGCCCCGCACTCGCGGGCGATCGCCTCCGCGATCCGGACCATGAGCCGGCGGTAGACGATCACGCGCGCGGGCGGCGGGACCGTGAGGACGACCTCGCGCTGGATCTCCCCGAATGGGACCACGACCAGACGCGACTCGTATTGCCACGCCGTGAGCCGCTCGACGAGCGCCCGCGCCTTCGCCTGCGACGTCGCCGGCAGGTACGGCACGCTGTGGAAGTGCACGAAGGCGACGCGGCAGCCGCGTTTCATCATCCGCCACGCGGCCACCGGCGAGTCGATCCCGCCCGAGAGCAGCGCCGCGACCGTCCCCGACGCGCCCACGGGCAGGCCGCCGGGCCCGGCCATGGGGTCCACGTACACGAACGTCTCCGACGGCATGACCTCCACGTGAATCTCGAGCTCGGGCTCTCTGAGATCCACGCGCGCGGCCACCCGCTCGAGGACGAAGGCGCCGAGCTCCCGGTTCAGCTCGACGGACGTCAACGGGTAGGTCTTGAACGCCCGGCGGGCGCTGATCCGGAACGAGGCGAACGCCCGACCCTCGATCAGCCGGCCGACCACGCGTTTCATCGCCTCGAGCGTGGACGGCACCCGGTACGCGAGCGCGGCGCTCGCGACGCCGCACACGCGCAGGGTCCGGTCCCGCACCGCCTCCGGGGCGGGGTGGTCGTCGAGGTCGAGGAGCATGCGGCCCGACAGCTGACGGAGGCGCACGGGGCCGAGGTCCGACGTGGCGCGGGTCAGGTTCTTCGCAAGGTGACGAAGGAAGAGCGGGCGGTTGCCGCGCTTGAGCCCGATCTCGTGGTAGTGGACGACGACCGCGGGTCGCAGTCGGCTCACGCGAGCCTCGCCGCGATCGCGCGCGCCTGGCGGAGCTCGGCGGGCGTGTTGACGTTCATGAAGACGATCCCGGGGTCGCGGTAGCGCGCGACCTCGCGCGCGGCGATCTCGACCACGCGGACATCGTCGAAGAAATCGACGATCTTGAGCCGCCCGGCGACGAGCCGCGTCTCGATGGGCCCGAGGCAGCTCTTCGCGTACGCGGCGTGCAGGGTTTCGAGCTGCGCGCCGACCTTGGGGATGACGACGTCGCCCGATCCGGCGCGCTCCACCACGAGGCGGACGACGTCGGGGTGGAGGAACGGCATGTCGCACGCCACCGTGAAGGCCGTGTCGCCCGGCGCGGCGCGGAGGCCCGAGTAGATCCCGCCGAGCGAGCCGTGGTCGGGGTAGACGTCCGCGACCATCGGCAGGCCGAGGAACGCGTAGAGCTCGGGTGTGTTGGTGACGATCAGAAGGTCGTCGACCGCGGGCTTGACGGCGTCCACCACGCGCTCGATGATCCGCCGGCCGCCGAGCTCGAGCAGCGCCTTGGGCCGGCCGCCCATGCGCGCGCTCTTGCCTCCCGCCTGGACGACGCCCGTGACTCTCATCGCGTCACGGGCTCGCCGGGCGCGCCGCGCGGCGACTTTCCACCCCCATCAGACCTTCACGGCGCCCCGACGCAGGACGCGCGGCGGCTCCACGGTCGTGTCGAGGACCGTCGAGGCCTCGCCGCCCGCCGTGGGACCGCCGTCCAGCACGAGGTCGACGGCGTCGCCGAAGTACGCGAGCACCGCCGATGCGGTCGTGGGGGGCTCGAGCCCGCTCGGATTGGCGCTCGGCGCGGTGACGGGCGCGCCGAGGGCGCCGACCAGGCCGCGTGCCACCGGATGCGGCGAGAGGCGCACGCCGACCGTGCCCGTCCCCGCGGTGACGTCCTGGGGAACGCCGGGTCGCGCGCGCAAAACGAGCGTGAGGGCGCCGGGCCAGTGGCGCGACATGAGCGCCCGCGCCTGGGCGCTCACCTCCCCCACGGTCTCGGCCATGGCGATCGAGTCCACCAGGAGGAGTACCGGTTTGGTCTCGGGGCGCCGCTTGAGCTCGAACACACGCCGGAGGGCCGCGCGGTCGAGCGCCGCGGCGCCGAGGCCGTAGAAGGTCTCCGTCGGGAACGCGACCACACCGCCGCGCTCGAGCACCGCGGCAGCCGTGCGGAGCGCCGCGCGCTCGGGCGTCGCCGGGTCCACGCGAACGACGCGCGGGTGGCGCGCGCTCACGCCGGGTTCGTCGGCCTCTTCGTCTGATCGGCGACCCGGCGCGCGCGCTCCTCCACCTCGTCGGCGAGGTGCTTGCGATAGGCATCGAGGCGCTTGCCGAGCGCCGGATCGCCCTGCGCCAGGATCTGGGCTGCGAGAATCCCGGCGTTGGCGGCTCCCCACTTGCCGATGGCGACGGTGGCCACGGGCACGCCTTTCGGCATCTGGGCCATCGACAGGAGCGCGTCGAGCCCACCGAGGGACGTGGCGGCGATCGGCACGCCGATCACGGGCAGCGGCGTGAGCGACGCGAGGAACCCGGGGAGGGCCGCGGCGCCGCCCGCGCCCGCGATGAGGACGCCGAGCCCTCGCGCCTGGGCGCCCGTCGCGTACTCATGCGTCCGCGCCGGCGTCCGGTGCGCCGAGGCGACGACGACCTCGTGTCCCACCTCGAGCGCGTCGAGAACCTTCACGGCCTCGAGCATCACCTCTAGGTCGGAGTCGCTGCCGAGCACGATGCCCACCCGCACGGATCGCGTCACGCCGATCTCCTTTGCCCGATATCGCTCCGGTAGTGCATCCCCGCGAAGCGGATCTCCTCGACCGCGCCATAGGCGCGCGCGATAGCGGTCGCGAGGTCGTCGGCCACCGCGGTGACGCTGAGCACGCGGCCGCCCGCCGTGACCAGACGCCGGTCGCGGAGCGCGGTGCCCGCATGGAAGACCGCCACGCCCGGCAACGCTTCGGCCGCCGCGACGCCGTCGATGGTCACGCCCGTCCGGTACTTGCCGGGATAGCCGCCGGAGGCGAGCGCGACGCAGACTGAGGCCCGCGCCGGCCAGGGGCCAACCTCGGGCCACGGCCCGCCGCGGGCGGCCGCGACGAGCAGCGGGACCAGGTCGCCCGGAGCGAGGACCAGGAGCGCCTGACACTCGGGGTCGCCGAAGCGGCAGTTGAACTCGAGGACCTTCGGTCCCTCCGCGGTCAGCATGAGCCCGACGTAGAGAACGCCCCGGTAGGGCGCGCTCTCCTTGGCGAGCGCCGTGATCGTCGGACGCACGATCGTCTCCATCACGTGGCGCTCCATCGCCGCGTCGAACCCCGCCACCGGCGAGTAGGCACCCATGCCACCGGTGTTCGGACCCCGGTCGCCGTCGAACACGGTCTTGTGGTCCCGGGCCGCCGCGAGCGGCAGCACGTCGTGGCCGTTGGCGAGCGCGAAGAACGAGACCTCCTCGCCCGTCAGGAGCTCTTCGACGACCACGGTCGTGCCGGCCGCGCCGAACGCCTTCGTCTCCATGCACGCGGCGACCGCGGCGTCGGCCTCCACGAGCGTCCGGCACACGGCGACACCCTTGCCGCTGGCGAGCCCGTCCGCCTTGACGACCAGGGGCGCACCGAGCTCGCGGCAGTACCGGCGGGCGCGTGCGGCGTCGTCGAACGTCGCGAAGCGCGCTGTCGGGATCCCATGGTGCGCCATGAGACGCTTGGCGAACGCCTTCGAGCCCTCGATCGCGGCGGCCGGCGCGACCGGACCGAACACCGCGAGGCCCGCTTCGATGAACCGATCGGCGAGCCCGGCGACGAGCGGCGCCTCCGGTCCCACCACGGCCAGGTCGATCCGCTCGCGCTTGGCGAACGCGACGAGCCCGTCGAGCGCGTCGGCGGCGAGCGGGACGCACGCGGCGTGGCGCGCGATACCCGGATTGCCGGGCGCCGCGAAGAGCCCCTCGACGCGTGGGCTCTGGGCGATTTTCCAGGCCAGCGCGTGCTCCCGGCCGCCGCCGCCGATGATGAGGATCCTCATCGTATCGGTGTCCGCGAGGCCGGCGTCAACCGTGGGTGGCCTGAGATAGGCACGCTCAGCTCCGTTGTATCGGGGTCCGCCAGACCGCGACATCCCGTGGGTGGCCCGAGAAAGGAGCGACCCGGCTGTGTTCCGCCACGCCGCGATTCATTCCAACGGTCCGCCAGACCGCGACATCCTGTGGGTGGCCCGAGAAAGGAGCGACTCGGCTGTGTTCCGCCACGCCGCTCTTCATTATTCCAACGGCCCGCGCGGCCACTGGCTCGGGTCGGGCGGCTCGGCGAGCTCGAGGTGGGCGCGCGCGATCCGCGCCCAGGGGCTGCCGGCGTCGAGGTCGAGGTAGCGCTGCCAGTGCTTGATCGCCTCGCCGCCGCGCTCGGCGCGCGCGAGCGCGCCCGCGAGGTTGAAGTGGGCGTCGGCATAGTCGGGCGAGATCTCGAGCGCCTCCCGGTAGTCGGCGATCGCCTGCTCGATCAGGCCGCGGTCCTCGTGGAGGCTTCCCAGGTTGTAGGCGGCCTCGCAGCAGCGCGGGTCGTGCTCGAGCGCCGACCGGTAGGCGGCCTCCGCCTCGTCGTAGCGCCCGAGGCGATGCAGCAATAGCCCGAGGTTGTTCCACGCGGCGGCGTAGCTCGGATCGATCGCGACGACCCGCTCGTACGCCTTGATCGCGTCCTCCCACTGGGCGGGGTCGCCATCCCACTCGCTCGCGCGCTCGAACCACGTCTCGGCCTGCTCGATCGGCGGTGCCAGGGGCCGGACCAGCCCGGTGGCCAGGGTGGCGTTCGCCGCCTTCTCGAGGCCGCCCTCGTCGAGCGCCAGGACGAGCTGGCCGCTCCGGGGGTCGAAGCGAACGCGATCGGACTGCGCCAGGAGCCGGTCGCCCTCGAGCACGAGTCGCAACTCGGCCAGCGGCTCGACGAGGCTCGGATTCCGCCGCCGGAGCGCCGCGAGCGTCTGCTTGATCTGTCTGACGGAGGCGCCCGCCTCGAGGAGCGCGCTGGCCGCGCGCAGCGCGAGCAGGTCCCGGAAGGTGTAGCCCGTCTCGCCGCGCAGGAGGTCGAGCCGGCGGAGCTGGGCGGCGCGCTTGGGGGTGAGCGTCAGGATGCGGGTGAGCTCGCGCATCCCGTAGATCCGCTCGGGCTGGTGCCGGCTCATGGGCCGCTCCCTAGTGGCGGAAGTGGCGGATGCCCGTCACCACCATGGCCATGCCGTACTCGTCGGCCGCCGCGACGACCTCGTCGTCACGGACCGAGCCGCCCGGGTGAATCACCGCCGTGGCGCCGGCCTTCGCCACGACGTCGAGACCGTCGCGGAACGGGAAAAACGCGTCGGACGCGCACGCGGCCCCGGCCGTCTCGAGACCGACCTCGCGGGCGCGCATGACGGCCAGGCGAGCCGAGTCCACGCGGTTCATCTGGCCCGCGCCGATCCCGACGACCTGGCCGCGGGTGGCCAGCACGATCGCGTTCGACTTGACGTGCTTGGCGACGCGCCAGGCGAAGTGGAGCGCCTCGGTCTCGGCCGTGGTCGGCGCACGCTTCGAGACGGTCCGGAGGGCCGTGGCCTCCAGATCGGTCAGGTCGGCATGCTGGGCGAGCAGGCCGCCGAGGACGCTCCGGTACTCCGTGAGACGCGGGGGCAGGCTCGCGCGATCGCACGGGACTTCGAACACCCGGCACTTCCGCTTCGTCCGCCGGAGCTCGGCGAGCGCGTCGGGCGCGAACGCCGGTGCGAAGAGGATCTCGACGAAGATCCCGGCGAGGGCCTCCACGACGTCCGTGTCGAGGGCGCGGTTCACGCCGACGATCCCGCCGTAGATCGACACCGGATCGCACTCCTTGGCCCGGGCCATCGCCTCACCGACCGTGGCGCCGAGCGCGACGCCGCACGGGTTCGTGTGCTTGATGACGACCGCCGCGGGCTCGTCGAACTCGAGCACGAGGGCGAGCGCCGCCGAGAGGTCGAGGAGATTGTTGTAACCCGGTTCGGGCCCGTGAAGCTGCGTCATCGACGCCAACCCGACGCGCGGCCCATCGAGGGGCGTGTAGAGCGCGCCCGCCTGGTGGGGGTTCTCTCCGTAGCGGAGCCCGAGGCGTCGCTCGAAATCGAGCCGCAAGTGGGCCGGGAAAATCTCCGTTCGACCGTCGGCTTTGCCGGTGGAACCGATCCTGGTGGTTCGCTCCCTCTCGGGAGCGCTTCCCCCGGTCTCGGAGGGGGCCCCAGAGGGCGGAGCCCGTCGGTCAGACGCCCCCTCCGAAAAATAGGCGGCGATCGCCGCGTCGTACTGGGCCGTGCGTCTGAACGCCTCCTGGGCGAGGCGCACGCGCGTGGCCTTGGAGAGGGCTCCGTCGCCGGCGCGGAGCTCGTCGAGCACGATCGGGTATTGAGACGGGTCGGTCACGACCCCCACGCTCGCGTGGTTCTTCGCCGCGGCGCGGATCATCGCGGGACCCCCGACGTCGATTTGTTCGATCGCCTCAGCGAGCGAGACGCCCGCCCGCGCCACCGTCGCCTCGAAGGGGTAGAGCGCGACGACGACGAGATCGATCGGCCGGATTCCATGCTTCTCGAGCCCTTCTGTGTGGGCGGCGACGTCCCGTCGCGCCAGGATGCCGGCGTGGATCTTCGGGTGGAGGGTCTTGACGCGGCCGTCGAGCATCTCCGGGAAGCCGGTGACATCGGTGACGTCACGAACGGGCACCCCGGATTCCCGCAGCAGCTTCGCCGTGCCGCCGGTCGAGAGGATCTCGATTCCGAGCGAGGCGAGGCCGCGGGCGAACTCGACCACACCGGTCTTGTCGTGGACGGAGACGAGCGCGCAGCGGGCTTTCATCGGATGGTCACCGTGCGGCCGGCGAGCCTGAGCCTCCCCTCGGCGAACAGGCGGATGGCCTCGGGGTACAGGCGGTGCTCCTCCACGAGGATGCGGGCGGATAAGGACTCCTCCGTGTCGTCGGCGTGAACCGGCACGGCCGCCTGCAAGACGATCGGCCCGGTGTCCACGCCCTCGTCGACGAAGTGCACGGTGGCGCCCGCGACCCTGACGCCGTACTCGAGCGCCTGGCGCTGGGCGGCGAGCCCGGGGAACGCGGGGAGGAGCGAGGGGTGAATGTTCAGGATCCGCCCGGCGTACGCGCGAACGAGCCCGGGTGTGAGGATCCGCATGAAGCCCGCGAGGCACACGAGGCCGACCCGGTGCTCGTCGAGCAGCCGCCGGAGCGCCTCGTCGTAGAGGACGCGATCGCCGAAGTCCTTGGGGTTCAACCAGACCGCGGGCACGCCGTGGCCCCGTGCACGCGCGAGCGCCTCCGCCCGTTCCCGGTCGCCGACGACGACCGCGACGCGCGCGGGAAAGCCGGGACGCGCGCACGCCTCGAGGATGGCCTGGAGGTTCGAGCCGCGGCCCGAGGCCAGGACGCCGAGGCGCAGCAGCGTCGCGCGTGAGGTCACGCCACCAGCTCCACGCCGCGCTCGCCCGCCACGATTTCGCCGAGGCGCAACACGGTCTCGCCGGCGTCGCGCAGGACGCCGATCGCGAGATCGGCGTCCGTGGGCGGCAGGACGATCACGTAGCCGATCCCCATGTTAAAGGCGCGGAACATCTCCGCCTCGGCGATCTGGCCCGCGCGCTGGAGCGTCGCGAAGACCGGCGGGGGGGTCCACGCGGCGCGCGAGATCCGGGCGCAGCACCGCTCGGGCAGCACGCGCGGGAGGTTTCCGGGGAGGCCGCCGCCCGTGACGTGGGCCATCGCGCGCACCTCCACGCGCTCCAGCAGCGCCCGCACCGGCTTGGCGTAGATGCGGGTCGGCGTGAGCAGCTCGTCGGCGACCGTCCGGCCGGTGCCCGGCAGCATCGCGTCCACCGTGAGCTTCATCACGTCGAAGACGATCCGGCGCGCCAGCGCGTAGCCGTTCGAGTGCAGTCCCGACGAGGCGAGGCCGAGTACGACGTCGCCCGGGCGGACCCGAGCGCCGTCCACGATCCGCGAGCGCTCGGCGATCCCGACGGCGAAGCCCGCGAGGTCGTACTCGCCGGGGGCGTAGAGGTCGGGAAGCTCGGCGGTCTCGCCGCCGACGAGGGCGCAGCCCGCGAGCCGGCAGCCGGCGACGACGCCCGTCACGATCGCCTCCACGCGCACCGGGTCGAGCCGCGCGGTGCCGATGTAGTCGAGGAAATACAGGGGCTCGGCGCCGTGGACGAGGACGTCGTTCACGCCCATCGCGACCAGGTCGACCCCGACGGTGTCGTGGCGGTCGGCGAGGAACGCGACCTTGAGCTTGGTGCCGACGCCATCGGCGGAGGAGACCATGACCGGCTCGCGGTAGCCCGACGGCACGCGCACGAAGGCGGCGAATCCGCCGACACCCGCGAGGACCTCGGGGCGCGCGGTCGCGCGCGCGAGGGGCGCGATGCGCCGGACCGCGTCCTCGCCGGCGTCGATGTCGACGCCGGCCGCGCGGTAGGTCAGAGGATTCATCGAGTCGCCGGCGCCGTCCGTTTAGCCGTCGAAGAGGCGGAGCTGGTCCGTCGCCTCCGGCTCGATCCCCACGCGATAGTTGCCCGTGAAGCACGCGTGGCAGAAGTGGCCCGGGTCGGCGCCGGTCGCCTTCAGCATGCCGTCGAGGGAGAGGTACCCCAGTGAGTCGGCCGCCAGGTAGCGGCGGATCTCCTCGGGCACGTGGCTCGAGGCGATCAGCTCCTTCCGCGTCGGGGTGTCGATCCCGTAGTAACACGGCCACTGGATCGGCGGGGACGAGATGCGCACGTGGACCTCGCGCGCGCCGGAGCTACGGATCATCTTCACGATCTTGCGGCTCGTCGTGCCCCGCACGATCGAGTCGTCCACGACGACGATCCGCTTCCCCTCGAGCATCTCGCGCATCGGGTTCAGCTTCACCTTCACGCCGAAGTGGCGGATGCCCGCCTTGGGTTCTATAAAGGTGCGGCCGACGTAGTGGTTGCGGATGAGCCCCAGCTCGTACGGCGTGCCCGACTCCTCGGAGTAGCCGAGCGCTGCGCTCGTCCCCGAGTCCGGCACCGGGATGACGATATCCGCCTCGACGGGGTGCTCGCGCGCGAGCTGACGGCCCAACGCCTTCCGTACGGTGTGGACGTTTCGTCCCCAGAGGATCGAGTCGGGTCGGGCGAAGTAGACGTACTCGAAGACGCACTGGAGCCGCTCGGCGGGCGGGAACGGGCGGATCGACGAGAGGCCGGCGTCCGAGACAATCACGATCTCGCCGGGCTCGACGTCGCGCTCCCACCGCGCCTCCATCAGGTCGAGCGCGCACGTTTCCGAGGCGACGACCCAGCCCTCGCCGAGACGGCCGATCGTGAGCGGGCGGAACCCGTACGGGTCGCGGACCGCATACATCGTGTCGGGCGTGAGGATCAGGAGCGAGTAGGCGCCCTTCACTTGTCCGAGCGCGTGGGTGATCTGGTCCTCGAAGGGGCCCACCGGTGCGCGGGCCAGGAGGTGGAGGATCACCTCGGTATCCGAGTTCGACTGGAAGATGGCACCGTCGCGCTCCATGTCTCGGCGGAGCGTGTCGGCGTTGGTGAGGTTACCGTTGTGGGCGATCGCGACCGGCCCGCGCGCGGTGTTGGCGGTGATCGGCTGGGCGTTCCGGAGGTTGGAGCTTCCGGCGGTGGAGTACCGGACGTGGCCGATGGCGCGATGGCCCGGCAGGCGGCGAAGACGCTCGGGGGAGAACACGTCGGCCACCCAGCCCATCGCCTTCTCGGTGTGGAAGTTGATGCCGTCCGTCGCGGCGATGCCCGCCGACTCCTGCCCACGATGCTGGAGCGCGTAGAGTCCGAGATAGGCGACGTTGGCGGCCTCCGGGTGATTCCAGATGCCGAACAACCCGCACTCGTCGTGGAACCGATCGTCGTCACGCCATGTGACGCTCAAATCCGCCCCTCCACGCGCCTTCGATCCGGTCCAGTGCGACATCGACGAGCGTCGTCGTGCCGCGCCGGAGCACGAGCCGGTCGCCCCCCGTCGCCCCGATCCATCGCCACGGGATTGCCGACTCCGCCATCAGCGCCTCGAAGGCGCGCACCCGCTCGGGCTCCACCGCGACCACCACGCGCGACGGCCCTTCGCCGAACAGCACCTGGTCGGCGCGGTCCGCCGTGTCGAGCGCGGCGTCGCACCCCACGAGCCCCCGCCCGCTCACGCAACCCTCGGCCAGGGCGACGGCGATTCCGCCCTCGGCGCAGTCGTGGGCCGCCGTCACCAGCCCCGCGCTCACGGCGGCGCGAACCGCCGCCTGAACCTTCCGCTCGACCTCGAGGTCGAGCGGCGCGAGCGTGCCGCAGAGCCGCCGGTGGGCCCTCCAGAGAAACTCGCTGCCGCCCAGGCTCACATGCGGAGGGCCGAGCAGTGCGACTCGGTGCCCCGAGGCCTTGAACCACTGGGTCGCCCGCCGCCCCGTGTCCTCGAGGACGCCCACCACCCCGATGATCGGCGTCGGGAGGATCGCCTGGCCGTTGGTCTCATTGTAGAAGGAAACGTTGCCGCCCACTACCGGGATCTCGAGAGCGCGGCACGCCTCGGCGATCCCGTCGATCGCGTGGGCGAACTGCCAGAGGATCTCCGGCCGCTCCGGCGAGCCGAAGTTCATGCAATCGGTCGCCCCGACCGGCGTGGCGCCCGAGCAGGAGACGTTGCGCGCCGCCTCCGAGACCGCCATGGCGGCGCCCCGCCGCGGGTCCAGGAAGACGTGCCGCCCGTTGCCGTCGGTGGAGACCGCGAGCGCCCGTGACGTGCCCTTCACGCGGAGCACCGCCGCGTCCGACCCGGGCAGGACGAGCGTGTTGAGCCCCACCTGCTGGTCGTACTGGCGGAAGGCCCACTCCTTGGACGCGATGGTCGGCGACGCGCAGAGCGCCAGCAGCGCCTCGCCGTAGTCGGTGGGCTCGGGCAGCGTGAGAGGGTCGAAGGCGAGCCGTTCCGCGAGCCACGCCGGTGGCGCGGTCGGCTTCGTGTATTTCGGCGCCTCGGCGAGGAGGTTCACCGGCACGTGGGCGACGACCTGGCCGCGCAGCCGCGCCGTCAGCGTGCCGCTTGCCGTGACCCGACCGATTTCCACCGCGTCGAGCTCCCACTTGGCGAAGATCCGCCGGAGCTCCTCCTCGCGGCCGCGGGCAGCGACCAGCAGCATGCGCTCCTGCGACTCGGAGAGGAGGATCTCGTACGGCGTCATCGCGACCTCGCGCTGGGGCACCCGGGAGAGCTCGACGTCCATCCCGGTCCCCGCGCGCGCCGGCATTTCGGAGGTGCAACACGCGAGACCGGCGGCGCCCATGTCCTGGATCCCGACGACGGCCCCGGTTTTCATCGCCTCCAGGCACGCCTCGAGCAGGAGCTTCTCCGTGAACGGGTCGCCCACCTGCACCGTCGGCCGTCGCTCCGACGCCGAGTCGTCGAAGGTCGCCGACGCCATCGTCGCCCCGTGGATCCCGTCGCGGCCGGTCTTGTTGCCGACGTAGAACACCGGGTTGCCGACGCCCTCGGCGCGCGCCCGGAAGATCGCGTCGGCACGCACGAGCCCGACGCACATGACGTTGACCAGCGGGTTACCGGCGTACTCCGGCGCGAAGGCGACCTCGCCACCGACCGTGGGGCAGCCGAAGCAGTTGCCGTACCAGCTGATGCCCGACACGACGCCCTCGACGAGGCGGCGCGTCTTCGGGTCGTCGAACTCGCCGAATCTGAGCGAGTCGAGGAGGGCGATGGGCCGGGCGCCCATCGTGAAGATGTCTCTCAGAATGCCGCCGACGCCGGTGGCCGCGCCCTGGAACGGCTCGATGAACGACGGGTGATTGTGACTCTCGATCTTGAAGACGACGGCCCAGCCGTCGCCGATGTCGATCGCGCCCGCGTTTTCTCCAGGCCCCTGCAGCACACGGGCGCCCTCGGTGGGGAGACGGCTCAGGAAGACGCGCGAGTGCTTGTAGGCGCAGTGCTCGGACCAGAGGGCCGCGAAGAGTCCCAGCTCGGCATACGTCGGTTCGCGGCCGAGGCGCTGCAGGATCCGATCGTATTCTTCGGCGGTGAGGCCCGAGTCCCTCGCGAGGTCGAGCGTGACCTTCGGTGGAGCCCCCGTCAACCCCGCCTACCGCTTGAGGAAGCTGCCGTCCTCGACGAGGCTTCCGAGGAGGGACTGGAACAGGAGGAGCCCGTCCGTGCTGCCCAGCGCCGCCTCGGCCGCCCGCTCGGGGTGCGGCATCAGCCCCAGCACGGTGCCCTCCGGGTTCACGAGACCGGCGATGTTCTCCAGCGACCCGTTGGGGTTCGCGGCTCGGGTCACGCGTCCCTCCTCATCCGCGTAGCGGAAGACGATCCGGCGCTGATCCTTGAGCAGCCGGAGCGTCTCGGGGTCGGCGTGGTACTTGCCCTCGCCATGCGAGATCGGCATGGTCAGGACCTGTCCCGGCCGGAGCCCGCGCGTGAAGGGCGTCTCGACGTTCTCCACGACCAAGTGCGTGGACTGGCAGCGGTACTGCAGGCACTCGTTGCGCAGGAGCGCGCCCGGCAGGAGCCCCGCTTCGCACAGAATCTGGAAGCCGTTGCACGAGCCCAGGACGTACCCGCCACGAGCGACGAAGTCCCGCAGCGCCTCGACGACCGGCGAGCGCCCCGCGACGGCCCCGGCGCGGAGGTAGTCGCCGTAGGAGAAGCCGCCCGGCAGGATGACGCAGTCGAGGTCGTCGAGATCGCGGTCGCGGTGCCAGACGTACTTCACCGGCTCGTGTAGGACTTCGGAGATGACGTAGTGAAAGTCGCAGTCGCTCCACGTACCCGGGAAGACGACCACGCCGAATCTCATGACGCGATCATCTTACCGGACCGCTCGGCGCGGGGCAAGATCGTCGGCCATCTCGATCGTGTAGTCCTCGAGGACGGGATTCGCGAGGAGCCGCTGGCACATCTCGCCGACGCGCGCACGCCCGTCTTCCGCCGTCGCCGCGCCGAGCTCCACGTCGATCACCTTGCCGACGCGGAGGTCGGTGACCTCCGCGAAGCCGAGTCCGGCGAGCGCGCGCTTGACCGCCGCGCCCTGCACGTCGAGGATGCCGGGCTTCAGGCGGACGAGGACGCGGACCTTCACACCGGGCCGACCAGGCGGCGGTAGACCTCCTGGTACGCCTCTTCCACGCCACCGAGGTCCTGACGGAAGCGGTCCTTGTCGAGCCTTTCGCGCGTCTCCCGGTCCCACAGACGGCACGTGTCGGGTGAGATCTCGTCGCCGAGGTAGAGCCGGCCGCCCGCCCGGCCGAACTCGAGCTTGAAGTCCACGAGGACGAGCCCGTGCTTCAGCAGGTGCGGCCGGAGCACGCCGTTGATCCGGAGCGCCATCCGCCTGATCCAGCCGAGCTCCGCCGGGGTGGCCAGCTTCAGCATTCGCACGTGGTCGTCGTTGAGCATCGGGTCGCCGAGCGGATCGGACTTGTAGTAGAGCTCGACGATCGGCTGTCTGATCGGCGTGCCCTCGTCGAGGCCGGTGCGCTTGGCCAAGCTGCCCGCGACCACGTTGCGCACGATCGTCTCGATCTTGATGATGTCCAGGCGCCGGCAGAGCATCTCGCGGTCGGAGAGCGTCCTGAGGTAATGCGTCGGCACCTTCGCGCGCTCGAGCCGCTCGAACAGCGCCGCCGACAGCCGATTGTTGATCACGCCCTTGCCGACGATCGTCCCTCGTTTGAGGGCGTTGAAGGCCGTGGCGTCGTCCTTGAAGTACTGAACGATCAGTCGAGGGTCGCTCGTGGCGTAGACGATCTTCGCCTTGCCCTCGTAGAGCTTGCCCCGCGTCTCAACCTGCTCCACCGCCTTCGCGCTCATCGGCACCCCCGCTTCACCGTTCGATCTTGGGCCTGGGCGCATCCGGCACACCGGGTGGCTCTGTGACACGGGGCGGCCCCACGTCGAGCCCCAGTCGTTTGAAGATAGCGTCGACGTTCCGGATGAACCATGTCGGATCAAAGCACGCCTTGAGCTCGTCGGGCGGCACGCGGTCGGTGACGGCGGGATCCGCCGCGAGCAGCTCGACGAACGGCCGCCGCTCCCGCCAGGCGCGCATGGCGTGGCGCTGAACGATCTCGTACGCGACCTGGCGAGCGAGCCCCGCCTCGGTGAGCTTCAGCAGCACGCGCTGCGAGTAGACGAGCCCGTAGCTCAGCTCGAGGTTCTCGGCCATTCGCGCCGGGTCCACCTCGAGCCCCTCGACGATAAATGTCGTGAGGTGGATTAGATAGTCGAGCAGGATCGTCGAGTCCGGCAGGATCACACGCTCGACCGACGAGTGGCTGATGTCGCGCTCATGCCACAAGGCGACGTTCTCCAGCGCGGCCAGCGCGTTGGTCCGGAGGAGTCGAGCCAGCCCGCAGATTCGCTCCGCGAGCTCCGGGTTGCGCTTGTGCGGCATCGCGCTCGAGCCCTTCTGCCCCTCGCCGAATGGCTCCTGCGCCTCGAGGACCTCGGTGCGCTGGAGCCCCCGCACCTCGAGCGCAATCTTTTCAAGCGACGCGCCCGCCACGGCGAGCATCGCGCAGAACTCGGCGTGGCGGTCCCGCTGGATGATCTGGGTGGACACCGGCGCGGCATCGAGGCCGAGCTCGCGGCACACCTCCGCCTCGAGCTCCGGCTCGACGTGAGCGAAGTTGCCCACGGCTCCGGAGAGCTTCCCCACGGCGACAGCGGCGCGGGCGCGGCGCAGTCGCTCCAGGTTCCGCTGCGCCTCCGTGTACCAGACCGCCGCCTTCAGCCCGAAGCTGGTCGGCTCCGCGTGGACACCATGGGTTCGGCCGACGGTCAGGGTGTCCTTGTGGCGGAGGGCCAGCGTTCGGAGCGCGTCCCTCAGACGCGCCTGTCCCACGATGAGGAGGTCGGCGGCGTCCCGGAGCTGGAGCGCGAGCGCGGTGTCCCAGACGTCGCTCGTGGTGAGTCCAATGTGGATGAAGCGGGAGTCGGAGCCGACCTGCTCCTCGAGACTCGTGAGGAGCGCGATCATCTCGTGCTTGGCGCGCTCCTGGATGGCGAGGATGCGCGTAATGTCCACCCGCGCCTTCTGGCGGATCCGCGCCATCGCGTCGGGAGGGATGCGACCGCAGCGGGTGTAGGCTTCGCACACGGCGAGCTCCACCCTGAGCCACGCCCCGTACTTGAACTCCTCGGTCCACAGGCGGCCCATCTCAGGGCGCGTGTAACGCTCGATCACGCCCTCACCTTAGAGCAAAACGCGGCGGAGCGGAAGTGCCTGCGACGCGCGGGGGGGCATCTCGGGGCGCGTGCCGCAGATGCGAGCGAGCCGTGGGCTCGCTCGAAGCGCGAGTGGGGGGGTTGGGGGGCCATCTCGGGGCCCCCCAATCTAACGATGCAGGAGCTCGCGCGGTAGGTTCCGGCGATCGAGGGGCCCCAGCGTGGTCAGGACGAGGCGGTCCTCGTCGAGGAGCTCGGTGACGAGCGCCTGCACCTCCTCGTGGCGGACGGCGTCGATCGCCGCCAGCATGGCGTCGATCGTCAGGAACGACCCCAGGTGCATCTCGTGCTTGGCGAGCCGGTTCATGCGGCTCGACGTGGACTCGAGCGACAGCATCAGGCTGCCCTTCAGGTGATCCTTGGATCGCCGGAGCTCCTCCTCGGTCACCCCGCCCTTCTTCAGGTCACGGATCTCTTTGAGAATGGACTTGAGGACCTTGGAGAAGTTCGGCGCGTCGGACGCGGCGTAGATGTAGAGCGTCCCCGTGTCGACGTACGCCTGGACGCCCGAATGGATCGCGTAGACGAGCCCCTGGCGCTCACGAACCTCCTGGAAGAGGCGCGAGGACATGCTGCCGCCGATCACGTCGTTGAGGACGAACAGCGCGTAGCGCTCCGGTGCCGAGTGGTGCAGGCCGGGGAAGCCCATGATGACGTGGACCTGCTCGAGCGGCTTGTGGACGATGTTGACCCCGGGCTTCATCGAGGGCGGCGTGTCCGTGCGCGGCGTCGAGGCGCGGGCGAAACCTTTGAAGCCTCCGCCGAAGAGGTCCACGACCGCGTCGTGGGTGACGTTGCCAGCGACCGCGATCATGATGCGTGGCGGCACGTACTCCGCGCCGAAGTGGGAGAGCACCGCCGCGCGATCGTAGCCGTTCACCGCCTCGCGCGTACCGAGGATCGGACGCCCGAGCGGGTGGCCCTCCCAGAGCTGGGCGGCGAAGAGGTCGTGGATCAGGTCGTCGGGTGTGTCCTCCACCATCTTGATCTCCTGGAGCACGACCGACTTTTCGCGCTCGAGCTCCTCGGCGTCGAAGACCGGGTGGAGGAGGATATCGGTCAGGAGGTCGACCGCGAGCGGCAGATGCTCGTCGAGCACCTGGACGTAGAAGCACGTGTGTTCCTTGGTGGTGAAGGCGTCCATCTGGCCACCGACTGAGTCCATCGTGCGCGCGATGGCCTCGGCGGTGCGCGTCTCGGTCCCCTTGAAGACCAGGTGCTCGATGAGGTGGGACATGCCGAGGCGGCCCTCCGGCTCGTGTCGGGAGCCGCTCTCGACCCACACCCCGACGGCGACGGACCGGACGTGCTCCATCCGCTCCGTGACGACACGGATGCCGCTCGGAAGGATGCTCTTCCGGTACCCTTCGCTCACTGGGGACCGCCTTTCAGGCGCGGGGAGGATTCGCCGCCTGTGGGTTCTTGAGCTTTTCCTTGTCGGCCAGCGCCGGCTGCTCACGCAGCGCCATCTTGCGGGAGAGCCGCATCTTGCCGTTGCCGTCGATCTCGATGACCTTGACGAGGACCTCGTCCCCCTCGGTCAGCACGTCCTGGACCGACCGGATCCGACTCTCGGCGATCTGCGAGATGTGCAGCAGCCCCTCCGTGTTGGGGATGACCTCCACGAACGCGCCGAACTCGACGATCTTCTTGACCTTGCCGAGGTAGATCCGGTCGAGCTCGACCTCGCGGCAGATGTCCTGGATCATCGCGATCGCCTTCTGGACCGACGCCTGGTCCGACGAGAACACGGTGACGCGGCCGTCGTCCTCGATGTCGATCTTGGTTCCCGTCTGCTCCTGGATGCCGCGCACGACCTTGCCGCCGGGGCCGATGATCTCCCGGATCTTCTCCTGGCGGATTTTGATCGTGACGAACCGGGGTGCGTACGGGCTGAGCTCGGGCCGCGGCTTCTCGATCGCCTCGCGCATCTTGGCGAGCACGGTCATCCGCGCCTCGCGCGCCTGTCGGAGCGCGTCGCGCATAACCTCGAGCGAGACGCCGGCGATCTTGATGTCCATCTGGAGAGCCGTGATCCCCTTCTCCGTTCCGGCGACCTTGAAGTCCATGTCGCCGTAGTGGTCCTCGCTGCCCATGATGTCGGTCAGGATCCCGAACTTGTCGCCTTCCTTGACGAGCCCCATCGCAATGCCGGCGACGTGGGACTTGATCGGCACGGCGGCGTCCATGAGCGCGAGTGACGCGCCGCACACTGTCGCCATCGAGGACGAGCCGTTGGACTCAAGGATGTCCGAGACGACGCGGATCGTGTACGGGAAGTCCTCTTTGGCGGGCAGCACCGCCTCGACGGCGCGCTCGGCGAGGGCGCCGTGGCCGATGTCCCGCCGTGAAGGCCCGCCGAACCGCCGGACCTCGCCGACCGAGAACGAAGGAAAGTTGTAGTGAAGCAGGAAGTGGCGCCAGGTCTCGCCCTCGAGCGCCTCGATCTTTTGCTCGTCGGACTTGGTGCCGAGCGTGGCGGAGACCAGCGCCTGCGTCTCGCCGCGCGTGAAGAGCCCCGAGCCGTGGGCCCGCGGCAGGTACGCCATCTCGATCGTGATCGGCCGGATCTCGTTGACCTTCCGGCCGTCCACACGAACCCCCTTCTCGACGATGAGCCGCCGCACCTCTGCGGCCTCGATCGCCTCGAAGGCGGCCCGCGCCTGGCCGCGCTTGGACTCGTCCAGGGAGAGCGCCGCCCACACTTCGTCGAACACGCCGCTGACCGCCTCCGCCCGCGCCTGCTTCTCGGGCGTCGCGAGCGCCTTGGCGAGCCTCGGCGCGGCGAGCGTCCGCACGCGCGCCTCGAGCTCCCGGTCCCGCCCGGCGTTCGCGTCGAAGGGCCAGCGCGGCTTCCCAGCCCGCGCGACCAGATCCTTCTGGAGCCGGGCGAGCCGCTTGCACTCGGCGTGGCCGAAGGCGATCGCCTCGAGGACGATCTCCTCGGGCACCTCGTGGGCGCCCGACTCGACCATCAGGACCGCCTCCTCGGTGCCGGCGATGACCAGGTCGAGGCTCGACACGGCCTGCGCCTCGTTCGTCGGGTTGGCAACGAGCTTGCCGTCCACGAGGCCGACCCGCACCGCGCCGACGGGGCCGTCAAACGGGATGCCCGAGAGGCACAGCGCCGCGGACGCGCCGTTCATCGCCAGGATGTCGGGATCGTTTTGCTGGTCAGCGGAGATCGCGAGGCAGATGACCTGGACCTCGTTGCGAAAGCCGGCGGGGAAGAGCGGGCGGACCGGCCGGTCGATCAGCCGCGAGGTGAGGGTTTCCTTTTTCGAGGGCGCGCCCTCGCGTCTGAAGTACCCGCCGGGGATCCGGCCGCCCGCGTACATGCGCTCGCGGTACTCGACCGCGAGCGGGAAAAAGTCCTGGGCTTCCTTCCCGGCCCTGGCGGCGACGCACGTGGCGAGCACCATCGTGCCGCCATAACGGACGACGACGGCTCCGTCGGCTTGCTTGGCAACCTTGCCGGTCTCGATGGAGAACGGCACGCTGCTGATGTCGGTCTGCACGGTATGACTCATCGGAAAGATTGTCCTCGCGTGTCGGCCGGAATCCGGCGAACGCCGTGTGGAGCAGGCGACACCGCCCGCTCAGGGGCCCCCGGATTCTCTGCGTCCGAGGACCAATCCATGGTTGGGGAACCCGCCGTCACCGGCGGATTCCGAGCCTGTCGATGACAGCACGATAGCGCTCGGCGTCCTTGGTCTTCAAGTATTCGAGCAGCCCCCGGCGCTTGCCGATCAGCATCAGGAGGCCCCGCCGAGAATGGTGGTCCTTCGTGTGCTGCTTGAAGTGGTCGGTGAGGCCGTTGATCCGCTCCGTCAGGAGCGCGATCTGGACCTCCGGCGACCCGGTGTCGCCCTCGTGGACGCGAAACTGCTCGATCAAGCTCTTCTTCCTGTCAACGGCCAGCGGCATCGGGTGCCTCCCTCAATCGCCACGCCCCGGGGAGTCGCCTCCGGCCAGGACGGGTTCAAAACTCCTTTTTTTGTCCACAGATAGCGTTACGGTACCACGGGGCTACAGGGATGTAAAGGGCGCCCTCACGAGCCCCGGCGGGTGGCCAGGACGTCCAGAGCAATCTGGTTTCGCAGGGCTTCGACGTCCGGGAATTTCCGCTCTTCCCTCAAGCGTCGGAGGAAGGTCAACCGGATCCGCCGACCGTAAATATCCCCCGAGAAATCGAGCAGATGGGCCTCCACCGCGAGCTCCGTCTCGCCGAAGGTCGGCCGGACTCCGACGTTGATGACCGCCTGGTAGTGCTCGCCGTCCACATCGACCTGGCAAGCGTACACCCCCGGGGGAAGAAGGAGCGGCCGCGCGGTCCGGACGTTCGCGGTCGGAAAACCGAGAGTCCGGCCGCGACCCGCGCCGCGGACGACCTCGCCCTGGATCGAATAAGGGCGCCCGAGCAGCCGCGCCGCCTTCGGAAGGTCGCCCCGCTGAAGCGCGCTTCGGATCTCCGACGACGACACCGGCACACCGTCAACGGTCATGGGGGCAACGACGTGCGCTCTGAACCCGAGCTCGCCTCCCAGCCGCTCAAGCAGCACGGCGTCGCCGCGAGCGCCGCGGCCGAAGCGATGGTTGAAGCCCACGACGATGTCCTGCGCCTTCAGGGTCCCCACGAGCACTCGCCTGACGAAGTCCTCCGGCTCCACCGCGGCGAACGCGCGTGTGAAGGCGACAACCACGGTCGTGTCGATCCCCGTCTCGGCGATCAGCTCGAACCGCTCCTCGAGGGTGGTGATGGGGACCGGAGCCCGCTCGGGCTGGAGCACCTCGAGCGGGTGGGGATCGAACGTGCACGCGAGGGCCCCGAGGCCGTGGAGCCGCGCCTGAGCCACGGCCGAACCGAGGATCGCGCGATGGCCCAGATGGATACCGTCGAACGCGCCGAGCGCGACGGCGCTCGGCCGCGCGTCAGGCCGGTAGGACTCGAGTCCCCGGACGATCCGCATGCAGAATTCTGAGAGGCTTCACCTGGCGCCCGCCCGCGATGACCGCACCGACGCCGATCAGCGCCCCGGCGGCGCCGTGGACGCGGACGTGGGCGCCGCCCTCACCGCTCGCCGGCGCTGGGAGCTCGACCGCCTGGCCATGCATAAACGCATGAGCCGCCCGATCGTCGAGGGTGATACGGCGCCATCCCACCAGGGCCGACTCGGGTGGCTTGAGGCGTGACCACATGAGCTCCGCATCGCCGTCGGTAACATCGGCCCACGGCATCGCGTCGGCAAGGTCGAAAGGGCCGACGCGGCACCGGACGAGGCGCTCGACCGCGGCGCCGTAACCCAGTGCGGCCCCGAGGTCGGCAGCGAGCACACGCACATAGGTGCCCTTGCCGCAGACGACGCGGAGTGTGGCCCGGGGCGGGCTGACCTCCTCGACGACGATGGACCGGACGATGACCTCTCGCGGCTCGCGGTGGACCACGATCCCCTCGCGCGCCAACTCGTAGAGGCGCCGCCCCTCGTGGTGGAGCGCCGAGTACATCGGTGGGACCTGTTTGATCCGGCCGATGAACGGCCGGCACGCCTCGACGAGCAGGTGCCGTTCGAGCCGCGAAACCGTCGTCTCCGCCAAGACTCGACCACTGATATCGTGGGTGTCGGTCGTGAGACCGAAGCGGACCATCGCGACGTACTCCTTGTCCTCATCCACGAGGTACGGCGTGAGCTTGGTTGCCTCCCCGATCAGGACCGGCAGGACCCCCGTGGCTCCAGGGTCGAGCGTGCCGGCGTGGCCGACTCGACGGACGCGGAGTTGCCGGCGGACGTGCGCGACCACATCGAACGACGTCGCGCCCGGCCCCTTGTCGACGACGAGCACGCCAGAGGCGCCGACCTTCTGGCTCACCTCTTCGATTCCCCGGCGGGAGGCGCCTCGGGGGCGGCGGCGAGCGCAGCGCGGACCGCCCCGAGCACGACCCGCGTCGCCTCGGCAAGCGGCCCCGCGATCGTGCATCCGGCCGCGTTCGGATGGCCGCCGCCCCCGAACTGCGCGGCGATCCGCTGAACGTCCACGTCGCCCTTGCCCCGGAGGCTCACCTTGACTTGGCCGAGGTACTCGCGGAGGAGACACGCGACGCGGACCGTTGCGACCGAACGCGGGTAGTTGACGAGCTCCTCGGACTCGATGACCTTCTCCGGAATCGCGCCGGACGGGAGCGCCAGCCACGCGACCCGTCCGTCGTCGCTGACCTCGACGCGCGCGAGCGCCTCACCGAGCCACCGAAGCGCATCGGGGCCGCGGCGCTCGTAGAGCCGCTCCGAGACGAACGCGGGGTCGGCCCCGGCCTGGACGAGCGCCGCGGCGGTCCGAAACGTCCGCGGCGTCACGTTCGAGTAGCGGAAGGACCCCGTGTCCGTGTGGAGCGCCGTGAACAGATTCGTCGCGATCGGCGGCGTCAGCGGTGCGCCGAGCGCCACGAGCAGTTCGTAGACGAGCTCGCCCGTGGCGGCGGCGGAAACGTCGATCCAGTTCACGTCGCCGTAACGCCGGTTGTCCGGGTGGTGGTCGATGTTCACGATGGTGGCCGCCGCACGGCGCGTCTGGTCGATGAGCCCCTCGGTGCGCTGCGGGTTCGGGCAGTCCGTCAGCACGGCCACGTCGAATCTCCCGTCGAGCGCCTGGAGTCGCTGGTATCGCTCGACGCCCGGCAGGAACGCGAGCGCTGCCGGCGGCGGATGCGGGCCGCCGTAGGTCACGCTCCAGCCGCGGGCCTGGAGCGCCTGGCCGAGCGCCAGAAGCGTCCCCAGCACATCCGCGTCAGGGTGGACGTGGCCCAGCATGAGGGCGCTGCCCCTCGTGGAGCGGAAGGGAGCCAGCACGGCCTCGGAGGGCATCGTGGCGGTCACGGTGACGGCGCCGGTCACGACGGTGCGTCTTCGTTGAGCCGCCGGAGCAGCGCCTGGATGCGCGCGGCGTGCTCCATCGAGTGGTCCGCCCTGAAGTCGAGCTCCGGCGTGACGCGGAGGTCGAGGTGGTGGCGGAGCCACTGGCGGATGAAGCCGCGGGCGCTCCCGAGGGCGGCGAGCGACGCGGCCCACCGGTCCTCGTCGCCGAGCACCGACACGAAGACCTTCGCGACGCGCAGGTCCTTCGACGTCTCGACCTCCGTGACCGTGACGAACCCGAGCCGTGGGTCCTTGAGCTCCCGCTGGAGGAGGGTGGAGATCTCCTCCTTGATCAGCTGGTTCACCCGGTCGAGCCGTTTGCCCTGCATCAGAGGATCTCCACGAAGGTCTCGAGGACGCGCCCTTCCACGTTGTCCTCGATGAAGGTCATCGCTTTGGAGACAACTTCGGTGGCGTGCCGCGCGTCGGCCGACACGTAGGCGACCGCAAGGGTCGCGCGCTGCCAGACGTCCTGGTGGTCGACTTCCGCAACCGAGACTTCGAAGCGCGCGCGCACCCTCTCCTTGAGGCCCTTCAGGACGTGTCGCTTTCCCTTCAGCGA